>OGQT01001879.1_pt1 | contig 15841 bp, 17 predicted proteins | sample 1553261 | NCBI WGS metagenome assembly OGQT01 (sample SAMEA2579992, study PRJEB22360) | human gut metagenome | biome: human gut; feature: human-associated habitat; material: faeces | place: Denmark | collected 2008/2010
TTTTATAGTTTCTAAATATTTATTGTAGTACTCTTTTTCTTTTATTATTTTATAACTTTCTGTGAAATAAAAATCATAGATATAATTATAGAAAGCTATTATTTGATCAGCATTATTATAAATGTCTTTATAGTTGATTAATTTTTCTTCCATAAATTCATCAATTAATTTTTGACTTATCTTCTCTATATTAAAGTCTTTATACCAATAAATTGCGTCTTTATCTTCTATATTTAATAAATATAAAACGTCTAGTTTGTCTGCATCTCTTATTATCTTACAATATAATTCTTCTTTTTTATCTAAATCTTGTTCTAGTTTTAGTTTATTATGGTTGTATACTGCTTTTTTTATTATAGAATCATACTTATCTATATCTGTAAATTTTCTTATTAAGCCATCTTCAAATAACACTTTATTACTATATGCTGCGTGATCCATATTAGTATCTTTATCACTAAATGTATCATAAAGTCTAACTTGTTCGAATCTTCCAATATCATGACAAATTCCAATTAAATAACTTAACTCTATTTCTTCTTTTGTAAGATTTAGGCTTATGGCTATTTTCTTAGCATTATCGGCAACTCTTAAAATATGATTTTTCTTTAAGTTAACTCTAATACTTTCTTCATAATTACTAGTATATTTTAAAAATTCTTCTCTTATCTTCTGTTCATTCATACTTATTACCTATTTCTTTATCCCTAATCTATTTGGTGGAAAGATTGTTAATGAAGTTTTTCCTAAAATCTCTTTTTTAGGAATTAAACCTATGACTCTACTATCTAGCGAATTAGGTCTATTGTCACCCATTACTAAATACATGTCTTTTGGTATTTTTTTTACTCCTAATTCTTCAACAGAAAAATCTTCAGTTTTTTTATGATTGAAATTTTCTTCAACTCTTTTACCATTTACATATAAGATATTATGTTCGTAGTCTATAGATTCACCAGGTAGTCCTATAACCCTTTTTATTATTTTTTCCGTACCTATATCTACCACTACTATATCAAATCTTTTAATTTTACTATAATGGTATTTAGTTTTATCTAAAATCATTATATCTTTATCTTTTAATGTATCATCCATAGATGCACCATTCACACGAATTGGTGTTATTATAAAACTTTTTAATAAAATAACAAAAATCACTATTATTATATAAGGCGACATTTCTTTTAAAAATTTTATTATTCTCTCTTTATTCATTTCAATTCTCCTTTATTTTATTATAAACAATCTTATAGCCAAATTCAATGAATCTATAAAAAAAGTAAGCTATTTTTTGCTTACTTTTCTTCATTTTTAGAAACTTTTTGTCCTCTTTCTTTGATCTTGTATTGACCTACACGATTCTTTAAGAAAGTTAATTTAGCACGTCTTACTTTTCCTTTACGTACAACTGTAATCTTATCAATTTTTGGTGAATTTACTGGGAATATTCTTTCAACTCCTACACCACTTGAAATCTTACGTACAGTAAATGTTTCAGATACACTACCATTTCTTTTAGCAACTACTATTCCTTCGAATGCTTGGATACGTTCTCTTTTTCCTTCGATAATCTTATAATCTACTCTTACAGTATCACCAACACGAAATTCAGGAATATCTTTTCTAATTTGCTTTTCATTGATCTTATCAATAATGTTCATAAGTATTCTCCTTCCTTGTTTCAACTCACTGATCATAAAACTTGTTCATCGGATCACTGACGAATTAGATTATATCATATTTTTTATTGTTGTGCAACATTTTTTGTGTTTCTATACTTTTAGATGCGTTACCATATAGCTTATTTTTTTATTTTTCTAGGAGTATTTAATGAATGTAACATTCCTTGGTTAATTTCATTTTTTGTTGGAAGAGATGAAGAATCATAATTATTTAAGTAACTCTTAACTCTATTTAATATTTCTATTTGTTTTTGTTTTGTATTTGAACTAGTTATCTGTTCACTTTGTGCCTTCTTATCTTTATTATCTGTAGGGTACCATTTGTGTCCTATTTGTTCTAATTTTTCGATTTGTTCTTCTGTAATCTTAGATTTAGATTTTCCTTGATATGCTTGACGATGAGTGGATATCCAAGTTCCTAAAGCTATCCCTTTTTCATCATAATCTATCCCATTTGTTGTTCTAAATGTTTGTGGAATTTCCAAATTTCCATAATGCTCATAATATAGCTTAGCTAGATTATATTTTTTATTCCAAACTTCACTTCTGATTTCAAATATCATTCCTATTTGTTCTAACTTTTTAGTCTGTTCTTCTGTAATCTTATATCCAGACTGTCCTTGATATGCCTGACGTTGAGTAGATATCCAATTTCCTAAAGCTATCCCTTTTTCATCATAATCTATTCCGTTTGTTGTTCTAAATGTTTGTGGAATTTCCAAATTTCCATAATGTTCATAATATATCTTAGCTAAATTGTATTTTTTATTCCAAACTTCACTTCTGATTTCAAATCTCATTCCTATTTGTTCTAACTTTTTAGTCTGTTCTTCTGTAATCTTATATCCAGACTGTCCTTGATATGCCTGACGTTGAGTAGATATCCAATTTCCTAAAGCTATCCCTTTTTCATCATAATCTATTCCGTTTGTTGTTTTAAATTTCACTGGAACTTCTAAATTTCCATAATGTTCATAATATATCTTAGCCAAATTGTATTTTTTATTCCAAACTCCACGTCTATCATAAGTTTCAAATCTCATTCCTATTTGTTCTAACTTTTTGATTTGTTCTTCTGTAATTTGGTTAGTCCCTTTTCCTTGATATGCTTGACGTTGAGTACCTATCCATCTTCCTAAGGCTATCCCATTTTCATCATATTCTATCCCATTTGTTGTTCTAAATTTTACTGAAATTTCTAAATTTCCATAGTGTTTGTAATATACCTTAGCTAGTTCATACTTATTATCCCAAGTCATGCTTAATCTATCATTCATGTATTTTAATGTACTAAATAAATCTTCATTTATCATGTCTATATCAAATGAAGTATCATTTAGATGAATGATTCTTTTTTTCTTTTTTGTATTTCCTTTGCTTTGAATATCTTTTACTCTATCTTTCAAATTGTTTTCTAATTGTTTTATATAACCTATATTATTTGCTAAATCTATGATAGTAGGAGCGAGTAATTTTTCAATCATTTCTTCTTTAGAATATATGTCTTTTATTTTTATTTCTTTGTTATTACATAATTCAACTAGATCTTCTTTAGAGTTTAAATACAATCTATCATATTCTTTTTTGTTTCGCCCTTTTATTGCCAAACCTCTTCCTAATTGTTCAAAATAAACTATATCTGATTGTGTTTGCCTTCCCATAATTACACCATCAATTCCTGGAGCATGAACACCTTCATTATATTGATTTATAGCAAACATTATTCTAAGTTTCTTATTAGTTTTATTTCCCTCTAAATCTTCATCATTATAAAAGGCAAATCTATTTTTCTTACCCAAATCACCCATCTTGCTTGTGGATACATAAAATTCATAATCTTCATTTTTTAATCCCATTTCTTTTATCCATAGCTGTGTTTCCTGTATTATTGTTTCTATATCATTTTTTCCATCTTCTGTATTTGGAGGACAAAAATATATGTATTTTCCATCTAGTTTTATATTTTTCTTAAAAATATCTTTAACGGTTGGTGCTTCATGTAATCTCCTTTTTATATCTTTTAACATAGGTACTAATTCTTTATAATCTTTAGAATTATGATCTAATTTTGATAATCTTTCCTCTAAATAATCAGCTGTTTTATCCAAATAAACGTAACCACTCTTGTAGATAGGCTTGGGTAAAACTCCATCTATAATTGCATCACATAAATCATATCTACTTACAACAGAATTAGAAAATAACTCATTATTATCAGGATTAACCATATCTCTTTCATATAAGGTTCCTCTGTCTCTTACTGTATAAGCAGACATTCCTAAAATTTTGGTATTTTCATGACTTTCGACAATGGTTTTTATTCTTTGTCCCCAAACTGGTGCTCCTATATGATGAAATTCATCCACTATTAACATATCCATATCCAATGTAGTAAGTTCTTCCTCTGACATATTTATTAAGCTTTGATATGTTTTAAATTCTAAATTCGGAAAATCTTTTTCTAAGTTTAAATTATCATTTTCATTTATTATTTCTTTTAAATGTTCAATAATTGAGTTTGATGGTACTATATATACTATTTTTTTATCCTTATTATCATAGGCTAGTTGTAAAGCATTAAAGCTTTTTCCTGTTCCTGTTGCATGAATAATCGATACTATATCTTTATCTGAAAATCCTTTTTTGATTTTTTCATAACTTTCAACGTTATGATCATATAATCCAACTTTCGTATACTTATTCATAATTATCATCCTCTAATTTTTTGATGTCAATAAATTCTCTATTAGATATGAATTGTTTTGTTATGGCAACTTGATCTCCTTTTAATATTTTTGCATTATTTTCATCTTGTTCCTCTTCTATATTTAATATTCCTGAACTTGTTTTTATTTTAAAGCCTATTTTATTACTATAGATTATATCTTGATTTTGTTCTGTAGGAATATAAACCTCTTCTATTATTCCTTTTATTTTTTTCATAAGGCCTCCTATTACTTATGTTTACACAAAACAATTACATTTTTGTCATTAAATTAACGGTTATGTTTCTTAACCTTTACTTGTTGTTTATTATTCTCATAATTTGTGATAAGTTCATTTATATTTGTTTCTACATTACCACATAATAGACTCTTTACTGGAGTATAGTCGTGGATATATACTTGTTCTTCTTCACCTATTTGATTAACACTAATCCTATAATCTGTTTCTTTGTAATTACAATCATAAGTCTTTAAGTCTAAATATATTTTTTGAAAATTAGTTGTTAAAATTTCATGATCATCTTCATCGTTATATTTTTCTGCTAAAAAGTATGTTTTGTTATTATTTTCATCCTTACTACAAACCAAATATAAGTTATTTATATCTAAATAATCTTCTTGACCATCAAAGTAACCATATATTATTGGATTTTGCATTTCTAATTTTTTTGATATTTTCTTTATAATCCTATTTTTAAATGTAATTTGTTTATTATAAGTACTATTACAGTTTAACGCATAGTTCTTACATAGATAGTCAATAAATTGATATAATTTATTGCTTACTTTTGAACAATTGCCTTTAATATATGTATCTAGATAAATGTCAGTTATTTTTTCTATTTGTTCATCGTCTAAAGTTGTCATATCTCGTTTATTTATTTCAAGTATTTCATTTACATTGGTAAATTTCTTATTTTGATCTATTAGTAACTCTGCAAAAGCTTTGTAATTTTTATTAACAAAGATCTTAACTAAATCGGATGCAGAAACATTTAATATTTTTCTCATAATATTTAGATTTGATATTTCTGTTTTGTATGATGTAGTTGGGTATCCAAATATATAACTATTTAGCCATTCTGTAAATGCTTCTGTTTGATATGATAAGTTTTTTTCATTACAATTATAATGTTTTATTACTCTTTTGCCATCTATTTCTTGATCTAAGTTATTAAGAAGATGAAGTATTTCATGATTGAATACTACATTATTTTCACTTTCTAAAGTAATAAAATCCTTACGACAGTTAAATAAACCTGAAACTTTTTCTTTTTCTATTCCTTGTCTGATTATTTTTAAATTCTTGCAGTTGTAGTTAAAGCATCTTAAATCAATATAGGGTACTTTTTTTTCTAGTTCTTTTACGACATCAATAATTCTATCTTTATCGCTTTTGCTTAAATTTTTATTATTTTTAATTGTATTTTTGACATCAGAAAATTTTACTTGTTGACCTAAATATTTATCTATCTTTATATCATCATCAAGTAATATATAGTTGTCATCTATATTAAATTCTATTCCTAGTTTATTATCACAATCTATTTTTCTTGTTCCTAGTAAGACAGCACTTCCGATAGTTACTCCTAAAATAAATGAATAGGCATTTCTTTTTAATTCTTTTTTTTCCATCTTACAACCTACCTCTTTTTCTTAGCTCGTATATTATATCATAATTAGAAACAAAAGAAAAGAAGATTAATTAAAATCTTCTTAGTATGAGAGTATGAGTTTTTTTATTTCTCTAGGAGTTAACACCTTCCCTTCACTTACTATTTTTTCATTTATTACTAGAGCTGGAAAATCATTTATTCCAAACTTTTTATCTTTTTCTTTTATTTCGGTAACTTTTACCTCCTCTTCTATTTCTTCTGTAGCACGAAATAGCATCTTTTTTAACTTCATTCCATTACTACAATTTGTTCCTATTATCTTTATCTCGATAATATCATCTCCTTTCATGATATTATCATAACAAACTTTTGTGTAGAAATTATGAAGATTTTGTGGGAAAATATGTTATTTTTAAAAAAATGGAAGATTATCTCTTCCATTCCCAATTCTTAATATATGGCATGTCTTCCCCGAATTCTTTAATGTATCTTTTGTGCCTTAGTAACATATCATTACACCAGTCTATTAAAGCTTTAGATGACTTTTTATATCTAGGTATTTCTTTTAATGCACTGATGACTAGATGGAATCTATCAATTTCATTTTGTACTCTAATATCAAAGGCAGTAGTGATTGTTCCCTCTTCTTTGTAACCATGAACATGGATATTTCTGTTATCTCTTTTATAAGTTAGTTGATGAATTAATGATGGATAACCATGAAAATTAAAGATTATTGGTTTATCTTTTGTAAAGATTTTGTTGTATTCTTCTCTTGACATACCGTGTGGATGCTCTTCCTTGGTTTGTAATCTCATTAAGTCAACAACGTTAACAACTCTTATTTTGATTCCTTTTACTGATGTTCTTAAAATATCAACTGCGGCGATAACTTCAAGCGTTGGCGTTTCTCCGGCACAAGCTAGAATAACATCAGGATCTCCATCATCGTTTGAAGCAAAGTCCCAAACACCTATACCTTTTTTACAATGAACTTTTGCTTCTTCTTTAGTTAGCCATTGTAATCTTGGGTGTTTACTAGCAATAATTACATTAATATGATTTTTAGTTTTTATACAATGATCAAAGCATGAAAGTAGGCAATTTGTGTCTGGTGGTAGATACATTCTGACGATATCAGCTTTTTTCGTAACTATATGATTTAAAAAGCCTGGATCTTGATGAGTGTATCCATTATGATCTTGCTGGAAAACGTGCGATACTAGTAAAAGGTTAAGTGAGGCTATTGGTGCTCTCCAAGGTATTTGCTTAGTAACTTTTAACCATTTGGCATGTTGACTTACCATTGAATCAATTATTCTTACAAAAGCTTCATAACTATGAATGAATCCATATCTTCCGGTTAATAAATATCCTTCTAACATTCCTTCACATACGTGTTCAGATAAGTATGAATCCATGACTCTTCCTGTTGGTGATAGATATTCATCACTTTTTAATATTTTTGAATTCCAAGTTCTACTTTCTTTTTCAAAAACATAATTGAACCTATTAGATAAAGCTTCATCTGGCCCAAAGATTCTGAAGTTTTTATTTTTTGCATTTAGAACAAATAAATCTCTTATATATTTACCTAAATCCATTGTATCTTGATTTAAAATAGTTCCTGGTTTTGGGATATCAATAGCATAATCTTCCCAATTTGGAGTAATTATTTCTTTTAACAAATGACCTCCATTAGCATACAAAGATGCACCCATACATTTAGATGGAGATGGAATTATTTCTCTTAATTCTTTAATTAATCTACCTTTACTATCAAATAGTTCTTCTGGGTGATAACTTTTTAACCATTTTTCTAGTAAAGCAATATTATCAATATGTTCATTGTCTATTGCGATTGGTATTTGATGAGATCTAAAACTACCTTCTATTTGTTTCCTTTCAACTTGTTTAGGACCAGTCCAACCTTTTGGTGTTGTCAAAATTATCATTGGATATTTGGACTCTCTTCCGCTTTTTACTTTGGCAATATCTCTTAAAACAAGTTCTAGTGTTCTAGCCATTTCTTCATGCATTTTTAATGGTTCACTACCTGATACATGATAAACTTTGTAGCCGCATCCACTAAAGAAATTATTTATTTCATCATTAGTCATTCTACCAAAGATTGTAGGATTAGCAATCTTATAGCCATTTCTATGTAGGATTGGTAAAACTACACCATCAGTTTTTGGATTTATAAATTTATTAAGATGCCAGCTAGTTGCGAGTGGTCCAGTTTCAGCTTCTCCATCCCCTACTACACAAGCTGCGATTAAATCAGGATTATCTAATACTGCACCATATGCATGAGCAAGACTATATCCAAGCTCTCCACCTTCATGAATTGAACCTGGTGTTTCTGGTGCTACATGTGAAGAAATACCACCTGGGAAACTAAATTGTTTGAATAACTTTTTCATACCTTCTTCATCTTCAGTTATATCTTTATAAAATTTGGTATATACTCCTTCTAGGTAGTTATTAGCAACCATAGCTTCTCCACCATGTCCTGGACCTGATATATAAATCATTTTTAAATCATATTTTTTGATAACACGATTTAAGTGAACATAAATAAAGTTTTGTCCTGGTGCAGTTCCCCAATGACCAACGATATTATTTTTTATGTCATTAATACTTAATTTTCTTCGAAGTAATGGATTATCAAGTAAATATAATTGTCCAACTGATAAATAGTTGGCAGCATTCCAATATCTATTTATTTTATCTAATTCTTCTTTTGTCAATGTCTTCATATTATCCCTCTATTCTTAGTTTATTATATCATTAAATATAACTTAAAACCATTACTATGATTATTATTTACAAATTTACTGTAAATTAAAACATCAAACTTTGAGTTAAGTCTGATGTTTTTATTTAACTTTCTACTTTTATATTTTTCAATAAGTAGTTATCATTTTCTTTTTCAAAAGTGAATGTTGTCTTTTTAATATCATCTTTATTATCTTCATATTCATTTAGTGATGTGAGTACTTCGTTGCTTCTTTCTTTAGCATCATTCCATGAATCATAATATTTATCTTCTTTTGCACAGGTATCTACACAGTAATTATTATAAAGAATATTAACTGTAATTTTATAAACATTATCAAGTTTGTTACTATCTACGTAAAATGTTTTTATATTCATTTTTTCTTGTCCATGTTCATGATTTGTATCAATAGTATAAGTTCCATTATTTAAAACATATAAATCCCCATCTTTTAAATTACAGGTTATGCTTTCATAAATAACATTAAAGTCTTTGGTAAAATAATTGTGTAATATTTCATCTATATCTTGTGTTTTGTAATAATTTTTAGTGTTTTCATATTTTGTTAATAAATAAATTCCAAATTTTAATTTCTGCTGATTATCTAGTTTTTTATAATCTGTTATTGGATAATTCATACTTAAAACTTCATTATAATCATCTATTTTTTCTAATAAATCATTTACTTCACTATAATATAGTTCTTCTCTTTCCTCTTTTGTTTCATTTTTGTCTTTATTTTTCATAATTTCATCATATTTTGTGTATCCAATATAAGACATTAAACCTAAAACAACAATAATTAAAACAACAATAATTAAAACAACAATAGCAAATGTTTTTCCAGGTTGCTTCTTTTCCTTATAGATTACTTTTATTTTTTCTTCTTCCATAATGCTCTCCTATTCTACTTATAAAATAGCATATCAATGTCTTTTAATAAATAAAAACAAAAAATAAGTTATCTTATTTGACAACTTATTTACATTCTATCTACATGAAGATCTACTTTTTTCTTCTATTTTAGAATTGTTAATTTCTATAATTCTTTCTTTAGCTGTTTTTTGCATTAATTGTAATTTTTTAGCCATTTGTTCTAATTCTTTTTTTGTTAGAAAGGATCTATATTTATTTTTAATAATCTGTCTAAATTTTTCTATTTGATTAAGAGCTTCTTTTAGGCTTTCACCATCGTCATCGTCATCATTTAGTAATAAATCTGGAAGAGTACGCATTAATTTTTCATATTTTTTTGTAGCTTGTTGTTGAGCTAGTGGGTATGCTAATTCTTTTTGGTAGATAAAAATATTCTTTACAGGTTCTTCTTTGATTTTGTAGGTTTTATTCTTAACTCCAAATGGGAAATTAATTAAGTCATTAATATCATTATCAAAATATAAGTTTTGTTCGATTCTTATTACTTTATACATTAGATATTCTCCCTTTTCTCTAATAAATCTGGTCTTAATTCTTTTGTTCTTTTAAGACTTTCTTGATATCTATATTCATCTATTTTTTTATGATCTCCTGATATTAAAACTTCTGGTACTTCCATTCCCCTGAAATTACGTGGTTTAGTATAAGTTGGATAATCGAGTAAGTAGTTTTCGTTGAAGGAATCTTCAATGTGAGATTGTTCATTAATAACTCCTGGAATGAGTCTTGTAATTGAATCTGTTAATACCATTGCAGGAATTTCGCCTCCAGTTAATACATAATCTCCTATACTTATTTCTAGATCTGCTAGTGCTCTAATTCTCTCATCAAAACCTTCATAATGTCCGCAAATAATTATTAGGTGTTTCTTTTTTGATAAGTCATAGGCTATTTTTTGTTTATATGGAACACCTGATGGAGTAAGTAAGATAACAAATGAATCATCATCTTTTAAAGATTCAACACAATCATAAATTGGTTGAGCCATTAAAACCATACCTGCTCCTCCTCCATAGGGTGTATCATCTACTTTATTATGAGGATCATCAGTGTAATCTCTAAAATTATGGAGTTTAATATCTACCAATTTGTTTTCGATTGCTCTTTTTATGATTGAGGAAGAAAACACTCCTTCAAACATATTAGGAAAAAGGGTTAGAATATCAATTTTCATCTACATCATCCCATCTATTAGTTCTACTTCAACTTTTTTATCCTTTTTAGATATGTTCTTTACCATTGGTGATGAAAGTGGAATTAACACCTCATGTTCAAATTCAACTCTCATGATTTTGTTAGTAGGACTAGCTTTAAATATTTCTTTAATTATACCACAATTTTTATTTTTATCAATTACCCTATATGTCATAAGTTCGCTGTCTAGAATTTCTTGATCGTTTAAATCAAGTTCTTCTTCAAGCTTATAAACTTTCTTTTTGAGAAGATATAATACTTCATTTATATCTTTAAAGTCATTTAAAGTTACCATATCATAATTTTTATGTTTTCTATATGATTTTATTAAATACTTTTCATCATCTATTATAAGATATGTTCCAACTTTAAAAGCTTTATCTTTATATTCAAAGTCACTTATTATTCTTAATTCACCTTTTATTCCATGAGTACTTACTATTTTGCCAATATATACTTTGTTATTCATCTGAACTACCCACCTTACTATCTAATTCATATAATAGAATACTTGTCGCAACTCCTACATTCAAACTTTCTACTAAGTTGTTTGTTTTTATATAGATATTCTCATCTTTAAGACTTTTTATATTACTACTAACACCATTTCCTTCATTACCCATTACTAAGACTAATTTTTCTGCAACATTCATTTTATTAATTTCTTTTCCCTCTTCTACATTTGTTACATATATGGAGTATTGTTCTTCTTTTAATTTCTTTAATTCTTTTTCTAAGTCACATCTAATAACATTAGTATAAAATAATAGTCCTTGTGTTGATCTTAATACTTTAGGATTATATAGATCAACTGTATTCTCTGATAATAAAATTGTCTTTATATTAAAGGCTACTGCACTTCTTATAATTGTTCCTAAATTACCTGGATCTTGAATATCATCTAAGGCTAAAATAATATTTCCTCCTACTTTATTGTTATCGTTAATCTTACAGACACCAATCATTTCGGGAGGAGTATCTAGGTTTGATAGTTTTTTCATTATTTCATGGGTGACATAAAGTATCTCTTTATTTGTCTCTAGTTCTTTATCTTCAGTTAAAATTACTTTTACCAAAGAATTTGATTTTTCTGCTTCTTTAATTAAGTGTTCGCCTTCAACTAAAAATAATTTTTCTAGATCTCTATACTTTTTCTTTTTTAATTTAAGATATTTTTTTATTTCTTTATTTTCTAAACTTGTTATCATATCAAAAATCCTTCATTTCTTTTCTATATTTTTTATAGTCTTTACAATTTTCTTCTACTAAAGCCCAAAATGCTTTAGAATGATTTGCTTCTATTAAATGCGATAGTTCATGAACAATTACATAATCTAAGTATTTTAAGTCTCTTTTTATTAGTTCTAAGTTAAGAGTTACTGTTTTAGTTTTTATATTACATACTCCCCATCTAGTTGTCATTTTTCTGATTCTTAGATCTGGATATGGAATTTTTTCACTATATCTATTATAGATATTATCTAAATGTTCTTTAAAAATTACTTTAGCTTGTTTTTTATACCATTTATCTATATCTAGTTTTTTATTTAAAAAGACTTTCTTAGTACCAAATGAAATATCACAATAATCTACGTAAACAATATCATATTGTACGCCTAGATAATTAAAACCTTCGTTACTTTCTATCTTTTTTTTTGCTTGGTCAATCATTCTACAAACTGATTTATAGTTTTCAGCTAATATTTTTTCTATTTCTTTTTCTCTAGTAAAGTAATTTGTTGTGACAGAAATAACTAAATCTTTGTTAACTCTTATGTATGTATTTCTATTAGATTTCTTCTTTTCAATGTTTACATTGTACACCTCATCATTATATTCAAATGTCATTATATCACCACGTATCTATCTTCGCCTTGCGACCTGTTGACCTTCAATAATTAACTCATTACTAGCTTTATTATGATGTTTATCTTTATAGTTTGGATTTCTAATTATATTATTTATTTCACCCTCTTCACTAACTGGAATATAACTATGGATAAACTCGGGCAATAATCTTCTAATTCCCATTTCATCCTGTCTGTAAATTGGTTGCTTTTCATCTTCTGATGTTGCCTCACTCAAAAATTCTTTTGGTATTTTGACAAGAAAGGCTCCTTGACTTGTTTTATAAGAATATGCCCCTTTTAGTTGACCAATAAAGACTGTAAAATTTCCAACAAAAGAAACTGTTTTTTCTATATTTGTATATGTAGTTTGAACTCCTTGCATAGCATCCTGATTATTTATCAATCCTTCATTAAAGACTGTATCAATAAAATTTTGATCAGCATTAGAATAACCTGTAAAATGCAATCCCACTTCGTAATTATCAATATCTTTATAAACTTCTTCTAGCTCTTTTCCAACTTCATATTTAATATTACCATAACTATCATAGTCTTCAGCTAATTCTTTTATAAATGCCTCTTTTTTTCCATATTTAATATTTTCTACTAGTTTGTAATTTTTCTTTGGATTTAAAATATTTCGTATATCTAATTTCATTGTATCACCACTACTATTATACTAAAAATATCATTTCTTTAAAAGTAGAACCTAATCTTTTTTTATCTCATAAATTACTATAGGTGATATTATGTATTATAATAAGGAAGATTTCTCTATGTATTATGAAAAGTATGGAAATGGTAATAAAACTATTGTTATTTTACCGGGTTGGGGAGAAACTAGAGCTACTTTTTATCATATAATTAATTATTTTTCTGAGAAATATACTATTTATATAATGGATTTCCCTGGATTTGGAAAAAGTATCTTTCCTGATAGAGATTTATCAATTTATGATTACGCTAATCTAATCAGAGATTTTATAGAAGATGAAAAAATTACCAATCCTATTTTACTTGCCCACTCATTTGGTGGAAGAATTGCGACTTTAATTACTGGATATTATAAGGATAAGGTTGAAAAATTGATACTTATAGATTCTGCAGGAATAAAACCAAGAAAGGGAATATTAAAGTTATTAAAGCAAACTATATATAAATTCTTAAAGAAATGTTCCATTCTTATTCCAAGAAAAAAAAGAAGTCTCTATTTAAAGAGACTAATCTATATATTTGGTTCTAGTGACTGTAAAAAATTAAATAAGAATATGTATAGTAGTTTTATCAAAGTTGTGAATGAAGATTTGAAATGTTACTATTCATATATATCAACAAAGACTTTACTAATCTGGGGTAAAAAGGATAAATCAACACCTGTTAGAGATGCTAAATACATGAAGAGGCATATTAAAGATTCTACGCTATTTATTTATCCAAAAGCAGGCCATTTTTCATATTTAGAATATATAGAGGTAACAAATCAAATTATAGAAGAATTTTTAGAGAACTGAGTGTTCTCTTTTTGATTATTTTTAACTATTCATAGCCTGGTCCATCTCACTAAATATAAAATTCATAACCTTATTAAAAGATGAAGAAATCATTTTTGATACAGAAAGACCTGCTTTAGATAAATTGTTGTTATAATCATTTTCCTCCTTTAAATAGTTACTTGCTTTGATGGTCTTTCCACTTTCTATATCTTTTTCAAACTTCTTAGCTGCTTCTTCTGTTAAAGTATTAGTTTTTTTATTAGAATATTCATAATAACCGAACGCTTGAGTTACGTATAATGTAGTAAATAAAATAATTAAAGTAAAAATAACTATTCTTGCAACATTTTTACCCTTCATTTTTACTGATCACCTCCAAAAATGCATCACAAAATGCAAGAGTTGAATTTAGGACCTCGTCTGTTGTATTATCTGGTCCACCAATTTCTACTAACATTGTATGTTTTGAATTATCTTGGTTATACACACCATTTACCCCTCTACCACCCTTTTGATAAATTCCTTTAGAAAGATTGGGATACTTTTCATTTAAGATATTATTAATTCTTGTTACAAAGTCTAGATTTTCTTGATAATTAGGATTTTCAGTACCTATCAAAAAAATAGTTTTAGCATAACTTTTGTTATTAATTTCTACTGTTGTTTTATCTTTTGGTAGGGAATCTCTATGAACATCTATAAAATATTCTATTGTTGGATTATTCTTTTTTGTATCATCTATATAAATTCTACTAGCATCATAGCTCTTATAATACTTCCAATTATTATTTTTTAATTGTTCACTGATACTTCTTTCCTCTACTAATGTGCTATATCCATTTTTTATAAAAACATCTTCCATAATATAACTGCGAAGATTTCCAATGTGCGCAAAATGATACACGGTTGGTCCGCATGTATACATGTTTATTTTACCCGGAACGTTCGGATGAAATTCATCAATTTTTTTAGTTAATGTATTGTATAAATTTACTGGTCGCATGCTCTGTCCCTCCTGCTCTTCTTAATTCCATGCCATCTATACTTTACAAGATAATACTCGATATTGCAATACAAATAAAAAGGACAGTCAACGCACGACTATCCTTTTTGGAGAAGGTATTTTTGTTACTTATGGGGTGTAGCAAAAACTATATAATGTATTGGGGTTTACGCGTATTACTATAACACGTTACCGAAAAACAGTGTGCACAAAGTTTACATTTTTTCCACCATTCTTTTGTTAGTTTTGCCCAATACTTTTCTCCCATTTGCACATTTGCACAAAGAATCTTTACATTTCTTCGATTGTCTCGTCATTCTGCTCAAAGAGAGCCTCGAACTCCTGCTGCCCAATTCGCTCTTTTTCGATCAGAAGCTCTGCCAGTTTATCCAAAACCTTGCGGTTTTCTTTCAAAATCTTAGTAGCCTTCTCACGGCAGCTCTCGATAATTCGTTTTACTTCCTGGTCAATCACAGCAGCGGTTCCTTCACTAAAGTTCTTTGCGTGGCCAATTTCTCGGCCGATAAAGACTTCATCATCTGACGTACTGTAGTTAATC
>OGQT01001902.1_pt1 | contig 15701 bp, 13 predicted proteins | sample 1553261 | NCBI WGS metagenome assembly OGQT01 (sample SAMEA2579992, study PRJEB22360) | human gut metagenome | biome: human gut; feature: human-associated habitat; material: faeces | place: Denmark | collected 2008/2010
GCGTCATGGCCGGTAGAGTTGCTGGCGTATGCCAGGGCGGGGGGATCGGTATAGCCGCCCGACATCAGACCGGTTATGGTGAGGAAGTTGATCTTGTAGACGCCACGGGCAATGAGGCCGACCACCATCAGGGGGATGAACGTGATCAGGAAACCCCAGATTACCCACCACATGCCGGTTTCGTTGAACACGGTGTCGGCGAATCCGGCGCCGGCGCCGATACCTACGGCGGCAAGGAACATGCAGATGCCGAGCTCACGCAGCATCAGCGATGCCGACGACGAGGTGTAGGTGACAAGCTTGAACTTGTAGCCGAAACGGCTGAGCAGAATGGCTACTACGAGCGGGCCGCCGGCCAGACCTAATTTCATGCCGAAACCGACGTTGATCGAACCTACGAAGATACCGAAGAGGATACCTACGAAGATTGTGATCAGGTTGGGCTGGTTGAGGCGTTTCATCGAGTTGCCGAGTTTCGACGACAGACGGTCGATGTCGTTGAGATCGCCCACGATGGTGATGCGGTCGCCGATCTGCAGACGCAGGCCGGGGGTGGCCAGCAGGTCGACACCGGCACGGTTCACGCGGGTGCAGTTGAGGTTATAGCCTTTGTGCAGACGGAGCGAGCCGAGCGACACGCCGTTGTATTCGGTGCGGGTGATGAGGATGCGGCGCGACACCACATGCTCGGGAGCCACCTGGTTCCAGTCGTCGTCGTTCATCTCGATAGAGGGGCCGAGAACCGACTGGAAACTCTCCAGATCGTTGGCCGACATGACGATATACAGCTTGTCGCCGACGCGGATCTGCGTTGTAGAGCGCGGTATGATAGTGGTACCGTCGGTCTGCATCAGGCGCGAAACCACGAACTCGCAGTGTATGATGTCGTGCAGCTGCAGCAGTGTCTTGCCGTTGACCAGGGCGTTGGTGACCTCGAACGATGCCAGATAGGGTTTTGTGGTGGCGTCTTCAGATTCCTGTTCGATGGCCTCGATCTCCTTGTCGGTCTTGATGCGGAAAATAGCCTTGATGAGCAGGATTGCGCCGATGATGCCGAGTACGCCGAGGGGATAGGCGGCGGCGTAACCCATCGACATGGTGTTGACGGCGGCGGGGTCGCTGGCGGCCTGCTGTGCGGCGGCCAGACCCGGGGTATTGGTCACGGCACCTGACATGACGCCAACAAGCACGTCAATCGACGTATTGCCGTCGATGAAGTAGATGGCCAGCACGATGCCCACGTTGAGCAGGATGCCGAGCATGGCGAGCATATTGAGTCTGATGCCACCCTCTTTGAATGACGAGAAGAAGGCCGGACCAACCTGAAGGCCGATGGCGAAGATGAACAGTATCAGACCGAACTCGCGCACGAACTTGAGCACGTCGGGCTGTACCGTGTAGCCGAAGTGACCCATCAGGATGCCCACGAAAAGCACGAACGTCACACCGAGCGACACACCGGCAATTTTTATCTTTCCAAGATAAATGCCCGCCGCTATCACGAACGACAGCAGCACGAGCGTGCTCGCGAGATTAACGTTGCCGGGCCAGAAAAGATCTTGAATGAAATCCATAACAATGATTACTTTCTACCTTAGACGTTGATTTATAATGATTTAATGTTTATTTCCCTTTTGATGACCACAAAGTTACGGCTTTTTTGCGACTTTCACGCCCCAAACCCGCGGGAATTTCATGGGAGTCATGGGAATAATGGGAGAAATGGGAGAAATGGGAGAAATGGGAGAAATGGGAGTGATGGGAGGGGTTAGTGCGATTCTTGGGTATCGGGGTCTTGCGGAGCATTGCCACCGGATGGTGGGTGCGGGCTGCCGGGCTGGTTCCCATAACTCCCATTATTCCCATTTCTCCCATATCTCCTATAGTTCCCATAGCCATGGGCTGCCCGGTATTCCCTGCGGGCCTGCGACATCTCCTCGCGGATGCCGCCGTGGGCGAGGAAGTCGGCTTTGGCGCGCTCGATCAGTTTCTGCAGGAGGTACTGCTCCTGATAAATGAGGGTGAGGCACAGGTTGGCGAGCGCGGCGTCGTCGCGTGCCGGGGCGATTTCGCGGTAAAGTGCCGAATCATTGTGGGTGCGGCAAAATTCGCGCACGCTATTTTGCTTTTCATTTTCCCATGGCTGGATTTCGCGGACGCGCATGTAGTCGTCGAAGTCGGCCAGCAGTTCGTCAAAACTGGCGCGCGCCACGTTGAAGAGCTTGATCTCGGTTTCGCGCGAGGTGGCCGATGCTGAGGATCCCTCGATGATGTTCTGTTTGCCGCTGCGCGCGGCCTGTACCATCTGGTCTATTGTGCGGTCGCCACGATCCAGAAACCGGTGGGCGAAGTGGTATGTGAGGTCATAGATGCACTCGGCCTTCCGGTAGACGATCAGGGAGCGGTAATCGCCTTTGGGTTTGAGGAAAGAGGGTTTCATGGGAGTAATGGGAATTTTTAACTATTGAGGCCATCACCGGCCACCGCAGGGCGTTGTGGTCCATTGCTGGCGGCCGAAGTATGGCTGTGGAGCTATTGGGTGGAGGAGGAGCGGCGTGACCAGAAGTTGTAGTGTTCGTATTCTTTGCAGAGGGTTTCACCGCTGATGAGGCCGTCCGTGGCGGCACGGGTGGTGTTGAGGCTGTCGGTGTAGGGGCCGTCGGGGGTGAGGTACTCTTCTTTCTTATGGCAGGGGCCGGCGCCGTTTTCGAGATAGGGGGCAGCCTTGGTGTACTGCTCGACGCAGATGCGGAGGTTGTTGTCTAACTGGGCCTGGGTGAGTTTCACGTCCTCAGGCTTGATATAGGGCTTGGTGCGGCTCAGGAAGATTCCTAAGTTGTGGAACAGGGGGTAGTAGACTGTGGGTTCGTCGGGGTCTGAAATTTTCCGGATGCCGCCGACGAAGTAGCGGAAAGCCTTCACATACTCTTTCGACTCCATGGCGCGCAATCCCAGCCAATTGTAAATGAATGGCGATGCCTTGTCGAGATTGTTTTCAAGTAAGCTGATGGCCTGCTCGGGTTCGAGGCAGTTTATCGCCATTATGGAGGTTTGCCGGAACTCGTGGGGCGTAGATTCGGTGCCGGTGAGGACATAGCGCATCAGGGCCTCACAGGCTAAGATGCTGTCGTCTATTTTGTCGAGACTGTTGAGAAGCGGAACCTGCGTGTTGAAAACGGTGCGTCTGTCGGCCCGGTATTTTCCGGTCTCCCGGTAGACAAGCTCGGCAGAGTCACGCATGACGATAAGGTCGGCCCGCATCCGCGCCGCAGAGTCGTAGCAGGCACGCATCTCAGGCGAGAGCTGATCCGGAGTTCTCAGTTCGGCACGGAGGTCTGTCGTGGCTCCCCATGTCAGCGCCAAAAGGAATATTATAGTTCTGAGAGTTTTCATTTGTCGGTGATAAGCAGTGGTTTGCGGTTGAATGTCGGGCGTCGCAAGGTAGGCCGCTGGCGCCCCTGGCTGGTCTCGGGCACTTTGGCTATTGCGTATTCCAGAATCTCCTCGAACGACAGTGTGCCGTCGGCATTGCTGTCGGCGTTGTAGCGCCTGGTTGCGTTGTCTTTTTCGGCGCCGCGTCTTAGGCAGTAGGTGAACAGGCCGTTGTTCCAGCCGCCACCCTCCATGGCCACCTCGGTTCCTGAGGCCGAGCTGACTGTCAGAGCACCGGCCGAGGTGTTGAAATCCACGAAATGCTGCTGGATGACGTTGTTGATGAGGTTGATCTCCTCGGTGCGTTCCCTGAGCGAGTTGCCGCCGCGGAACACGACCTGGGTGTCGGTGTCGTCCACAGCCTCGGTGTTCATGGCGTAGTAGTCATCTTTGTCGAGCGCGCCTGAGTGGCATGCATCGAGTATGACGTAACGCGCCAGAGCTGCCGAGCCGTTCATTGTGGCTGCGAACTCGTCGGCGGTGATGCCTCGCGTCGCGGGGTCGGAGAAGTCCATGTCCCATGTGGCCAGATAGTAGTCAAGCTCAGCGTCAAGCACACCGTGCCCGGCGTAGTAGAGAATCAGGGCGTCGTCGCGGCCAGCCTGACTGAAGAAACGGCTGATTCGGTCGAGCGTGGCGCGGTCAAACTCGCTGTTGCTGAGGCTGAGCACGTGCACTTTTCTCGGTAGAGACGACTTCCCTTTCATCATGGCTGATATGTCGGCGGCATCCTTATGGGCATATGTGAGATTGTGGGTGGCATCGCTGTACTGCGAGACGCCGACGGCAGCTACATACAGATCCTGAGTCTCAGGCTCTGCGGTACAGCTGATCTGCAGCTCATCGCGTAGAGAGAATGAGCCCTGCCCGTTTTCGGCGCGCAGTGTGATCAGATTGTCTCCGGAGGCCAGCGGTACGGTGATTTTGCCGTTCCAGCTGTTGGAGCCGGTTCCGGAAATATCAAGTCCGGTGTCGCCGTAGAGCGGCACGCCGTTCAGGTCGAGCTGTATGCTTTTGAGCCTAATGTCGCTGTCGAGCGCGGTGAGGTCGAGTGTCACAGACCGGTCGTTGGTGGTGCTCGGCAATGCACGCTTGTTGGCTATAGTGGCTTGGGGGATGTGGTAACTGTCTGACAGCATATCGGGGGTGTACCCGCGGCGTTTCAGTCGTTTCAGCCACGCCTTGTGCGCGATGTCGACTTCAGGAGAGCTGGCCCCGAGCCGCTCGAGGATGATGTCGGGACGGTTGGCGCGCAGCTCGAACTGGTCGAACATATAGGCTATGTTGTCGCGCGAGAAATGCACCTTGTCCTGAATCGTCGATGAGGCGGCATAATATCCGTCGGGGGTGGTGATCAGCACTTCGTCGGGGCTGTAGAAGTCCATCCGCACCAACGGTTCGAGTGTCTGCGTGTCCCAGACGATGAGGTCGCCGTGATAGCCGAGCGAGTAGAGGCGCCGTCCGTCGGCGCCGAGCTGCATGGATATTACGCGCGATGTGTGGTCAGTTGCGGTCTTTAGCGTGGTCTGCGTTTTCAGGTCGTAGAAGAAGATGTTGCTGCCCACTGATCCGCAGGCAATGATGTCGTCGGGTAGGATTTCTACGGAGGTGATCCACTCATTCCGACCGCGCGGCAGTTCTATCACGGTCTTTTCGCCGATCTTGTTTCTGTTCGTGAGTTTTACCACCGACGGGGCAAGCTCGGTGACGATGGCATACGAGTCATCGGGCGCGATCCTGATGTTGGTGATGTCGGCGGCCTTGGCGATGTCAAGCAGTTTCTCTGAATTGGCGTCGACAAGCATCAGACTCTGTTTTTCGCCCGTGACCAGCCCGACAAGCAGCCGCTCTTTGCCGCGCTTGCCGAAAGGCCGCGAGATTACGTTGGTCTGCTGCCCGTCGTAATAGCCGTTGGGCGTCTGTGACATCTCGGGGCGCAGGGTGTACCGTCCGCCACGGCCGGTGAAAGTGCCTTCCCAGCTTGCAACATAGCGTCTGCCGCCTACGTCAGTGAAACCGAGTGCGGGGCCGGCTTTCGCCGACACGGTCTCTGACCGGATGAACTCACCGTCTGTGCTCCACTCAGTAATCTGCGGGCCGTAGCCCCCCATCACGACGGTACCCTGCGGCGTGAAACGTGCCTGGTAGCCGAAGATGTTGCTGAAAGCATGTCCCGGCGTGGCCGACCAGTTTTTTGGCTGCGGGATTTTCGTGGGATTTTCCGGATCGTATTTGTAGCGGCCGTGGGTGGCGCCGCGCCAGCGCCCCGGCGAGCCACTGGCGGTAGGGGAGACTGGCGCGGATTACACCGTTCTTCAGGTCGAAAATCAGCGGATTGGTGCCGGTGATCACCATCAGCGAGTCTTTGCTGTCGACGGCTATCGAGCCTGTGTAGAACCTGCTGTAGCCCCACCCGGCAAATGTGCTTCGGTTGTTGTAGACAGGCATCCACGAGTCCTCACCCTTCTCCCACAGAAACTGCTGGTCACTGGAACTGAGCAGTTCCGGGGCGCTGCGGCGGTGCATCACGGTTTCGCCAGTGCGCCAGTTCACAAGCAGACATTCGCACGGTTCTTTGTCGTAGTCGAAGTAGAAACTGCGCCCGATGTATATCAGATCAGGGTTTGTGGGGTGAGGTATGATTGTCCCTTTCAGATCCCGGAAACTTTTGATTATACGCATAGAGCGGCTGTCGAGCACTGCCGCTCCAGATGCGTTGGAGGTGAATATGTATCTGTCGTCGCATGAAGTGGCCACAGTGAAGGCGTTATGCCCTATGTTGGTCAGCGGATATATAGTTCCGGGTGTATATTCGTAAGATTGTTTCCAGTTCGATTCCAGTGTGTTATATATGGTCTGGTCGGCCTGAGCTGTAAACATCGATACTAATGCAACCAGTGTTGTGATCAGTGTCTTATGCATGATGGTCGGGTCGTTGGAGAGGTGATAATGAGAGGTTTGGTTTCAGCGGAAAGTGCGCAACGGCGGGTAGAACGCGTTGGGCAGGTAGGTGAGTGTGTGGGTGTGCGGGTCGCCGGTGACTGCGGCCACGTCGAAACGCGGGCGCAGGCGGATGTTGCGCGAGCGCAGGTATGCGTCGGCGGCCGCGGCCAGGTTGCGGATCTTGCGCGGCGTCATGGCGTCGAGCGGGTTACCGGCAGTGTCGCGGCGTGTCTTTACCTCGACAAAGACGATCTCGTCGCCGCGTGTGGCGATGATGTCGAGTTCGAGGTGGTTCAGGCGCCAGTTGCGTTCGGCTATGGCATATCCCTGAGCCACGAGGTGGTCGGCGACGAGCTGTTCGCCCCAGTTCCCGAGTCGGTTGTGTTCGGCCATGGATGCGGGGTGTCAGGTGGTTATGTGTGTCAGAATAGGGTCAGCTGTGTTTCGAGCAGGCGGAATGTCATGCGGTGCACCGGCGTGGGGCCATGCTCGGCGATGACCCGGCGGTGTGCCTTGGTGGGGTATCCCTTGTTGATTTCCCAGCCGTAGGCGGGATACATGGCGGCCAGGCGGCGCATCTCGCTGTCGCGGTGGGTCTTGGCCAGTATCGAGGCGGCGGCGATGTTGCCGTAGCGTCCGTCGCCCTTTACGAATGTCTGCCAGGGGAGGTCGCCGTAAGGCTTGAACCGGGTGCCGTCGACGATGACGGCTCCCGGACGTGTCTTCAGTCCGTCGAGGGCGCGGTGCATGGCCAGGATGGAGGCGTTGAGGATGTTGATGTCGTCGATTTCGGCGGCATCGCACCAGGCCACCGACCACGCCTCGGCCTCGGCCTCGATAACCTCGCGCAAGAGGTCGCGCTGGCGTTCGGTAAGCTGTTTCGAGTCGTTGAGCAGCGGGTGGGTGAACCCCTCGGGGAGTATCACCGCAGCGGCATAGACCGGGCCGGCCAGACAGCCGCGTCCGGCCTCGTCGCATCCGGCCTCGTGCCTCCCCGGTGTGTGGCAGCAGGGGAGCAGGTTTTGGGTTTTCGCTGTTTTCGGGCGCGCCATCGGTTCAGAGGGGCTTTACGCCCGAACACGGGCGGCGGGGGTAGAAAAGCCGCGGCGGCGGTGCAGGCGGTTCTCGAAATACTGCCACTGGTCCTGAACCTTTGCGTTGTCGGCCAGTTCGGGATTTGACTCGGCGTGCTTGAACCCGTGCTTGTTGTAGTAGGGGATGAGATCGGCGAACAGCAGAGCGTTCACACCCTTGTTCTGGTATTCGGGCTTGACGGCGATGAGCAGCAGGTCTACGGCGTCTGATTTGCCGCGCAGGGCCTTGAGCAGATGCACCCACCCGAAGGGGAAGAGGCGCCCGCGGCTTTTCTGCAACGCTTTCGAGAACGACTGTATGGAGATGCCCACGGCCACAAGCTTGTCTTCGGCATCGACAACGAGGGTCACCAGGTCGAGGTTGAGTATGCCCAGATACATGTCGATGTAATACTGTATCTGGCGCGGGGTCAGGGGGCAGTAGCCGTAGAGCTTGTCGTATGCCTCGTTGATTAGCTCGAAGAGCGCCACACCATATTCCTCCTTTATCTTTTTCCGCGAGGTGTATTTCTTGATTCGCAGGTTGTTGCGTTTTTGCACGAGTTCGGCTATGCGGCGGTGTTTCTCGGGGATGGCGTCAGGAACCGTTACATAGAACTCCACCCATTCGGCCTCTTTCTCGAAACCCATGCGGCGCATGTGGTCGGGATAGTAGGGGTAATTGTAGATGGTGGCCATTGTGCCGGTCTCCTCGTACCCTTCGGTGAGCATCCCTTCGTGGTCCATGTCGGTGAACCCGAGGGGCCCGACAATCGAGGTCATCCCTTTCGCGCGGCCCCAGTCGCCGGCGGCCTTGAAGAGTGCGTCGACAACCTCGGCGTCATCTATGAAGTCGACGAACCCGAACCGCATAGACTGCCCCCCGGTGCGTTCGTTTTCTACTGAGTTAATGATGCCTGTGATGCGTCCCACCGGCTCGCCGTCGCGGTAGGCCATGAACGACTGCGCCTCGCAGAAGTCGAATGCCGGATTGACAGAGGGTGTGAGGGTGTTCACGTCGTCCATCACCAGAGGGGGCACGAAGTAGGGGTTGTCCTTATACAGGTCTATGCCGAACTTTACGAATTTTGAGAGCTCTTTCTTAGTGGGATTTACGGGTCTTATTTCAACAGCCATGGGGCGGTCAGTGGATGATTGTTGTACTTAATGATCGGTTTATCGGTTTGTAGGTGCCTGTCAGAGGGCGGGCTGTTTCCAGCAGAACCAGCCCAGGATGGCTATCATCACCAGCAGGAAGGCGATGGCCACCACGTAGAGGCGTTTGTCGGTCTGTCCCTGCAGGGCGCTGCGCAGCTCGAACGAGTCGCGGTAACGCTTGTCGGCTCTGGGGACCCGGCACCTGCGCGCCACGGCGCAGGCGCGGGTTAGTGTCGCCGGTGGCGTCAAGCACCTCCTCAAGCACCTTGCCGTAGTCGCGCAGATCGTCGGCCGCGGCAGCCGGGCTGAGCTGGCTGTGCTGGTCGAACCCTACGTCGATGATCTTCAGGTTGCCGATGTTCTCGGTGAAGATTATGGTTTCGGGCCTGATGGGGTGGTGCACGATATGGTTCTTCTGTATGTAGGCTATGGCGTCGAGCAGACCGTATATGACCTTTTCCTGGACTTCGGGCGTGACTTCGCCCTTGTCAATCATCTTGCGCAGCGACGTGCCGTAGACATCATCGGTGATGATGCACATGCCGAGTCCGGGCACCTCCTCGAAATCGTTGATCATCACGATGTTGGGGTGGCACAGGTTGTAGCGCACGTCAAATTCGCGCTCCATCATGGCACGGTATTCGGGGTTGTCGCGGAACTCGGGCCTGAGGGTCTTGAGCATGACCCATTTGCCGTGTTTTTTTGCGGTATAGACTTCGTAGAACTCTTCGTCCCATTCGGGCAGATGCTCAAGTTCGGTCCATTTTTCGGTCTGTGACATTGGCGGTGGCCGGTTACAGGGTTACTGGTTGTTGTTGTGCGCGCGTTCGGGCGCGTTGTCGAAGTAGAGTATGTGCTGGCGGTCGTTGCCGGGGAAGGTGAACTTCACCGCTATGACATCGCCCACGGTGGTCTTGCCGATAATCTTGTCTACTCCGAACACGTTGCGCAGCATATAGTCGATATCACTGCTGTCGTTGATGATGAAGGGTGATTCGGCCGATGTGCCGCGGCCGCTCTCGAGAATCACGCTTGAAAGCATCTCGCAGCGGTTGCCCAGTTTCAGGGCTTTCATGGTGTCGACTTTGCCGTCGGCCTTGAGTTTCTCGGCGGCGGCCAGCGCGTAGAGGTTGAGTTCGAGCGAGACGGGGTCGTCCACCAGGGCGGTTTCGGCTTTCGACAGCGCGGCGGCATAGTCGCCTGTGGCGTATGTGCGCTCGATGTCTGAGTAGTCTTCGGCGGGATTGTAGCCGGGGGTATATGTGAAACCGTAATAAACGGTCGACATCTGGTCGGTCGAGAGGGTATGGTCGCCGTCGACAAAGCGCTGCATCAGCTCTTTGTATTTAGCCGGGTTCATCGTCACATCTACTTTGACGGCGTTGAGGTCGACAGCGGCGTTGGCGCCGAAGATGGCGCAGAGGGCTGTCATGAGCGATAAAACTGTTTTTTTCAAGACTTGTATGGTTTTAATGGTTAGAGGGAATCATGTCATTGAAGGGGATAGCCGACTGTCTCCATGATGGCACGGGGGATGTCGGTGTTGTCGACCAGACGTGACAGTTTTTCCGAGCCGTTTCCGATGGCGAATACCGGCACCGCCGCGCCGGTATGTTTCTCGGAGTGCCAGGCCACGCCGGCCTTGTCGTTCACCAGTGTGTAGACGCTCTTGGCAAAGGCGTTGAAACTGGCGTAGAGGGTCTCCTGGTCGGGCACGCTGTCATGGCTCACGAAAATCCGCGAGAACTCGTCGCGGAGGGCGTCGGTTTCGGCGTCGGTGAGCTGTACGGTGCTCCAGAGGCCCAGGTTGCGGGTAAGATATTCTTTCATCTCCTCCCACTTATAAACCTTGCCTGACCGCAGTAAGTTCATGCAGTAATCTGAAAAGGCCTCTTTCGACACGCGCTGACCGGCGAGCGCTCCGATGTTGGTGGCATAGCCGGTGGTGTTGTTGCCCACCGACATACCACCCGTATCGTGGTCGGCGGTGACTACTATCAGGGTCTCGTCGGGATGGCTGTTGTAGAAGTCAAGCATCAGCCGGATGGTCTTGTCGAAATTCAGGGTCTCGACTATGGCGGTGGCGCCGTCGTTGGCATGGCATGCATGGTCTATGTTGCCCCCTTCGACCATCATGAAGAAACGGTCGGGGGTCACGCGGCTCAGGTGCGTGATGCAGGCGCGGGTGAGGCTGGGCAGGTCGAGGGCGCCCGGTATGGAGTCGAGGGTGTAGCCCACGTTCCAGTTGCGCTCGGTGAAGGGGCTGAGCACAAGCACGCGCTCTTCGGTGCCGGTAATTGAGTCGAGGCCGTGCACAATCTTCATGTTGTTGGCGGCGAACTCGTCGAGCAGACCGGTGGGGCGCCCCTCCTTGTCGGTGATGGCGCGCAGACCCGCGCCGGCGGCGAACTGATAGCCCGATTCGGCAAGCTCACGCCCTATCTCGCGGTAGAGGTGGCGGTTGGGCTGGTGGGCGTAGAATGCCGCGGGAGTGGCGTCGTCAATGGCCACGGATGTCACCAGGCCTATGCCGAAACCTTTTTTGAACAGTATCTCGGCCATTGAGGTGACCGACACTGTGTCGGGGTTCATGCCCAGCATGTCGTTCTTGGTCTTGTAACCCGCGGCCAGGGCGGTGCCTGCCGCCGACGAGTTCGTTACGTTTGACGAGGCCGAATGTGTTGTCGAGAGCGAGGCCACGGGCATCGACATCATGGCCATGCGCGTGGTGTCGCCCAGTACCTCGCGGGCATAGAGCGAGGCGTTGATTACCGCCGTCGGCCCCATGCCGTCGCCGATGCAGTAGAATATATATTTAGGTGCCGTGGCGGCGCCTGCGAGGGCGGCCGATGCCAGTGCGGCTGTGATGATGGTTGATTTGAGTATGTTCATGATCCGGATTTATGGTCGGTAACGTTTTGTGAGCGGCTGGCGGTATTTAGTGCGAGCATCGGGTCGATGAACGACCGGTCGTTGCTCAGGCGCGGCACCTTGCGCTGGCCGCCGAGCTTGCCGGTCGAGGCCAGCCAGCGGTCGAACAGCCCGGGAACGGCCTCGGTGATTTCGAGGCGGCTCAGGAAGATGTCGCCCGAGCGCTTGGCCTGGTAGTCTGAGTTCTCGGCCTGCAGTGCCCGGTCGAGGATGTCGGCGAACTGCTGCATGTCGGCAGGGCGACGCCCGAACTCCACAAGCCACTGGTGACGGCCGCGGGTGCGGTCGCCGGCATATACGGGTGCTACCGTATAGTTCAGCACCTCGGTGCCGGTGGCGCGGCATGCGCTGACAAGGGCGGCGTCGGTATTGTAGACCATGACCTCCTCGCCGAAGGCATTGATGAAATGGCGTGTGCGGCCGGCTATGGTTACGGTAAGCGGTTCGGTCGACTCGACACGCACGGTGTCGCCAAGGCGGTAGCGCCACAGTCCGTTCGACGAGGTCACTACAAGCTCGTATATCTCACCCTCGCGGGCCTCCCACACGGGGATGGCCTGAGGCGTGGCCTCGGTCCATTCGCTTTCGGGAATCAGCTCGTAGTATGTTTCGGTGTTCATCAGCAGTTCCATGGCCGGGTGACCCGGGCGGTGCTGAACGCCGAAGAACCCCTCTGAGGCGTTGTAGTTCTCCCAGTAGCGCATGCGCGCCGGGTCGGTGATGCGGTCATACTGCGCGCGGTAGGGGCCGAACGCTATGCCCAGCGTATCGAATATGAACAGCATGCGGTCGTTGCTGACAAGCAGGCGCCTGAAGATTATGACGATGGCCAGCGAGATGCCGGTTACGCCGAGGTACATCCAGGTCTGCATCCAGAACACCGGGATGTCAAGCAGCAGGTCGCGCAACGTACCGCCGCCGATGGCCGTGACGAGTCCCACGACGTATGCGCCGAACCAGTCGAACGATTTATAGGCGGCCAAGCGTATGCCCGATATGGCGAAGGCGAAGGTGCCTATGACTTCTATTATGAAAAGAAAGGTTTCCTCCATTATCTATTGTGGGGGGATGGCCGGTGGTTGCAGAACGTCAGACCGGTTTACTCCTTGCTGTTGCGCTGATACCAGCGGCACCACTGTGTCACCGAGCAGTTCAGGCAGTCGGGGCGGCGTGCTTTGCAGACGTAGCGGCCGTGGAGAATGAGCCAGTGGTGGGCGCGCGGTATGTCGGCCTCGGGGATATGTCTGACCAGGGTCTTTTCGGTTTCAAGCGGAGTCTTCGAGCCGGTGGTGAGCCCGATGCGCTCGCTCACGCGGAATACATGGGTGTCGACGGCCATGGCGGCTTTTCCCCATACCACCGAGAGCATTACGTTGGCGGTCTTGCGCCCGACGCCTGGGATGCGCAGCAGGTCGTCGATATTGTCGGGAACCTCGCCGCCGAACTCCTCGACAAGCGTCCGGGCCATGCCCGAGAGCGAGCGGGCCTTGTTGTTGGGGTACGAGACCGACTTAATGTAGCCGAAAATCTCCTCGACCGGTGCGGCGGCCAGCGTCGCCGGGTCAGGATATGCCTCGAACAGCGGTGGCGTGATCATGTTCACGCGTTTGTCGGTGCACTGAGCCGACAGAATCACGGCGATTAGCAGGTGGAACGGCGAGTCGTAGCGCAGTTCGGTTTCCGGCGCGGGCATGGCGTCGGCAAAACTGCGCATCACGTTCTCGTATCGTTCCTTTATGGTCATCGGCGTGGTTGCTGGTGAGGTAAGATACTCGGTGTCAGGCGTGGGTTGCGGTGAACTCGCGCAGGAAACGGCGGTCGTTCTCAGAGAACAGGCGCAGGTCGTTCACGCGGTATTTGAGGTTAGCGATGCGTTCCACACCCATTCCGAGGGCGAAACCGCTGTACTCTTTCGAGTCGATGCCGCAGGCGTCGAGCACGTTGGGGTCAACCATGCCGCAGCCGAGAATCTCAACCCAGCCGGTTTGCTTGCAGAAACCGCATCCCTCGCCGCCGCAGAGGTTGCACGAGATGTCCATCTCGGCCGACGGTTCGGTGAAGGGGAAGTAGCTCGGACGCAGGCGGATCTTCGTCTCGGGTCCGAACATCTCGCGGGCGAAGTAGAGCAGGGTCTGTTTCAGGTCGGCGAACGACACGTTGCGGTCGACATACAGCGCCTCGACCTGATGGAAGAAACAGTGCGCGCGTGCCGAGATGGCCTCGTTGCGGTACACGCGGCCCGGGCAGATGATGCGGATCGGGGGCTGGGCGTGCTCCATGACGCGGGTCTGCACCGACGATGTGTGGGTGCGCAACAGCACCTCGGGGTTGCGGCCGATGAAGAATGTGTCCTGCATGTCGCGGGCCGGATGGTCTTCGGCGAAGTTCAGCGACGAGAACACATGCCAGTCATCCTCGATCTCGGGGCCTTCGGCGATGTTGAATCCGAGGCGGCGGAAGATGCCCGAAATCTCCTCGCGCACCAGCGACAGCGGGTGGCGGGTGCCCAGCGGCATCGGGGCTACCGAGCGGGTGAGGTCGAGTCCGTCAAATCCTGTGTCGGCCGTCTCGGTGGCCTCCTTGAGAGCGTTGATCTTCTCGGTGGCGAGTGTCTTGAGTTCGTTGACGGCCATGCCGACGGCGCGTTTCTGGTCGGCGGGAACCGAGCGGAAATCGTTCATCAGCGAGCTGACCACACCTTTCTTTGAGAGGTATTTTATGCGCAGGGCCTCTACCTCCTGGGGGGTGGCGGCCTCAAGAGCCTCGATTTCGGCTTTGAGTGCGTCTATTTTCTGAAGCATCTTCTGTGGATGTGTTTGTTTGCTGTTTGTTCTAAGCCACAAAATTACTAAAAATCCACAAACCCTCAAAAACTTTCTTTACGGTGCGGAAGTCCGCCGGCGCCCTTCGGGTGCGCCGTCTATCGGGTGTCATTTCAAGCGGTGGCGCATGGATGCACGTTCGGTGACGGGCGCCATAGACGGGAATCGCATCCTCTGCAATAGATTATTCAATAGATTTGCGGTGCGTATGGTGTTGTAACCGCCTAAATTTGGTAGATTTGTGATTCAATTGCTTTGAGATGAGGAAACTGTTTCTGATAGCTGTGATGCTGGCGTTTTTGCCGGGGTGTCACAGAGGGCATCAAGAGTGGTCGGCCGACGGTTTTGCCGATTCTGTGGCCGTGATGGCGCCTGGCGAAGGGTACGCGGTCTGTCTTGAGCGCCTCCGGGCTGACCCCGGAGGCGAGGGACGTCTGTATCACACCGCCTATTACAGGGCTGTTGATGCCGATTCCGTGCGCCATTATGCGCGTGTGCTCGACTCACTTGGCCGGCTTGAGGTGTCGGCTCCGAACAGATTCTACATCGCCACGTTCAAAGCCATGTGCGCCTATATGCTCAAGGACCGCGGCTTTGACTCGCTCGTGGCGGCGGCGGCGTCACTGCCCCCGAGCAGTGACCAAACACAGGAGGAGATCTGCGCTCATCTCACTGCCCGTCTGCTGTGCGAGTCAGACCCTCCCGCGGCCTACGACATGCAGCAGAGGGCCGTGCATGCAATGCGTCACGGCGGCAGGTGGCTGTCGGCCCAGGTGCTGGCGCAGGCCGCGATGCTGTGCTGTGACCGCGGGCGTTTTCCGCAGGCCATGGATCTGCTGAACGAGGCACAGGATACCCTGGCGGCTACCGGCTGGCCAATGCGCGACGCGGTGTATGTGCTCGGGAACAAGTCTAACCTCTATTCGAGCGTGGAGATGTATGACTCGGCCCTGACGGCCAACAGCCGGGCTCTTGAGCTGGCACGCCCCAATGACTATCTGCTCACCGACCTTTTCACGTTCCGTGCCTTCATTTTCGCCGGCAAGGGGGCGGCCGATTCTGCTTTCGTGTACCTTGACTCGGCCGAGAATGTAGTTGATCGGCTGCGTGAGCCGCATGGAGGCGTGTTAAGAAACTACATAAGGGCGCGCAGGGCGGTGCTGTCGGTGAAATATTGTGCCGACAAGGCCGATCTCAGTCAGGCGATAGCCGATCTTGACGCATATGTGGCCGGAAGACACGGCCTCTGGGAGGAACAGCTGGCGCTTGGCTATGCACGCTGGCTGTCAGGAGACGTGTCGGGGCTGTCGCTCATGGAGCAGGCCCGCGACTCACGCGGTCG
>OGQT01001912.1_pt1 | contig 15633 bp, 14 predicted proteins | sample 1553261 | NCBI WGS metagenome assembly OGQT01 (sample SAMEA2579992, study PRJEB22360) | human gut metagenome | biome: human gut; feature: human-associated habitat; material: faeces | place: Denmark | collected 2008/2010
AATACGAAACGAATTCATAGCCATTGCAACTATATGTCGCCAAACGAATTCGAACAAGTGTATGAAAGAACGAACACTGAGGCTGAGATTCTGGCAGGTTAAAATGGGGAGAAATTTCTCATTTTAACTTGTACTAAATCTTGACATAGGACCAAATTGTAAAGAAAAACAGGGGGAAAAGTTGAAGAAATTGTAACTATTCAGTACCTCATTAAGTACATCTTGATTGATTTTTCGGCAAAACAGAGAAAATAAAATTTCTGTTTCGTCATCGTTTTAGTGCAAAGTGTGGATAATTTTTCAGTTTGGCTGCCAAGTGCTTCGGGTTTGTGGATTACTGAAACATAACTCCTTAGTTTTATCCAGATAACAGCATTTTTGTGGATTTTATCCGGGTGTTATCAGCATTTAATCCCTGATTTTTTTTGGTTATCTACCGTCATTTTGACAGTATGCCAAAATCTTACGATTCGCTTTTTACCCCATTTTCCGTTAAAATAGAAGTATCAAATTTTAACGGAAGAAGGTGGTCTGATTGACAAAAGATGAAATGAATAAGAAGTTATTACAGCAGGCTAATTCATTAACATCAACTGTAGATTCCCTGAATGCTACAATCAATACGCAAACACAATTGATCGCTCAACTCAATCAGACGATACAGGAACTAAAGGAACAGCTTAATAAGAACTCCAAAAACAGTCCCAAACGTGGAAATGCAGGCATGGAACAATGCGGTGTTCTCCCGGAATTCAAAGGGGATTGATGAAAATCATCCTGAGCAGAAGTGGGCATCTGCATTTATAGACCTTTTACTGGAAATGAAAAAGGTCAAAGACAAAGCTGTAAAGAAAGGTAAGGACTTTCTGAGCTATTATCACTATCATAAGTTCGATAAAAAGTATGATGAACTTATCGAACAGGCTCGGAAGGAAAATCCACTTCCCGAAACCACAGAGAAAAAACGTGGTCGGAAGAAAAAAGGAAAAATCCTTTTGTATCAAAGGATCATGAGAGCTGCTCGATTATAAATTGTAATAAATCAATTTATATGTGCATTTACATAAGAATCTGGAGGAGAAAAACATGTTAGCATTTCTTGTAACGTTAATAAAAGTAATAGCTCCGTGGGTGGCAGCAGCGGTAGTGATTCATTATCTGAATGTGTATAATGAGAAAAAATATCCGGAGTTTTATAATTTGGATGACAAAAAGACTCCACAAAGTTTATTTGAGAATTTGGAAATAGGGTATCCGTTTGAACTGGCTTTCATAATGTATGTAGGTTTGTTTTTTATGGGTGGAGTGTTTATTTATGCATGTATTACTGATCAAATAGATGTATTTACTTGCATTTTATATGGGTTAATTATTGGTTTATGTATAAGTGGTGTCTTAGGCACGCACGTCTGGAAAATCTGGGTGAAGGGCGACAAAATCATCTATCGCAGTTACACAGGCATAAAGCATTATTATACATTTGCAGACATTACCAGAGTATCAGAACGATTAGACGGCGGATATGAATTTTATTCCGGGAAGAAAAAGCTTTTCAGGATTGATAATAATCTGTCAGATGGCGCAATATTAGCAGGAAAGCTGCAAGCTAAGAAAATTCCATGCGACAAAGCGGGAATGACCGTTGATAAATTTACATTGAAAACAAGGGGCGTTTATAAAGCTGTTTCCGCAATGTCTGCAGGCTTTTTCTGCTGGATGGTATGGGTGATGATAGAGCAGAATGAGACAAACATAATATTCTTCCGTCCGATGCTTGTATTAGCTGTCATTTCATTGATTATTTTCATAGACCTTATAACTGACAGATTTTCAGTAAATGGAGCAAGAGTGATACGCAGACGCGGACTGATCGTGAAAAAGTTCGACATCAGTGAAATTGAGAGTACGAGATTGAAAAAAGGATTGTTCGGTGAAAAAATTGAGTTCTATGTGAAAGGAAAGTGTATCGCAAAAGTCTCGACGAACAACCAGCCGTATGATTTACTGGACAAGCGCATTAGAAAGGAACATATTTTGCGTAAAAGATAAAACATATAATCAGAATTGTTGATTAATTATTCCAAAACATACAAATGGTGGTAATAAAGCTTACAAATAGCTTGAAAAAGAGCGAGTTTTAGGGTATTATGTAGAAAAAGTGATTGATAATCTATTGTTATCCGTTAGATAGCTGATTGGAGTCAGATATGGCATGATATCAAATCATCGATAATTAGAAATTATCCGTTATATTTTTTTTATTGTCTTGTTTGGAGGGGAGAAATTGTACAATAAAATCTTATTAAATGCTTACCTTGCAAATAACTTAGGAGATGACTTATTTATTAGAATTATTTGTGAACAATTTAAAAATATTCTTTTCTTCATCATCGAATCAAAACCTTATACAAATGCTTTTGAAACAATTCCCAATATAAAAATATGTTCTCAAAAAGATGCATTAGAAATTAAATTCGATTTGCAAATAATGATCGGTGGTTCACTATTTATGCAACCAAGGGATATTCATAATATTCACGCCAAATATGAAAGTGTAACAAACACAAGAATATTTCTAGATATTCCATTCATAATCATCGGCGCAAATTTTGGACCATATACTGAAAAAAAACATTTTGAATTATATAAAAGTTGGTTTTCAACATTACATGACATATGTTTTCGAGATAATCAGTCCTATGATTTGTTTAAAGATTTACCTAATGTTAGATGGGCTCCTGATGTTATTTTTAATTATAAGCTTCAAAATTATATACAACAACACGCTAGAGCTGTGTCAATTTCTTGTATTTACAATAACCAGCGAATTGGCTTGCATAATTACTCACAAAAAAAATACTTTCAAAAATTAGCAAATGTTTCTATTTATTATATAGAAAACGGTTATGATATAAAATTAGCTTCTTTTTGTACTCAGCAAGGCGATTTGCTAGCAGCTTACGAAATTTTGAAATATATTCCAACAGAATATCATAGGAGAATCGAAATACTGGAATATAATGGATTTAATATAAATGTTTTTTTGTCAAGTTTTTTGAATTCAGAATACATCATTGGCACGCGATTTCATTCTGTTATTCTGGGATGGTTAGCAAATATTCCTGTTTTTCCCATCATTTACAATATTAAAACATATAACGTACTTAAATCCTACGGTTTCGAAGGAAATTATACTAACATTGAAGACATAGATAAATGCACATTGAATTTTATTAATCAAAACAAAATAAATGCTTATTGTTTAAATTGTGCTAATTTAGTTGAAAAAGCAAACGCACAGTTTGATTTTCTTAACAAAATTTATTGAAAATACTAGGAGGGGAACATATGGATGATAAATATATTTTAACCGTTATTATTCCATCATACAACAATGACCAATATATAGAACGTTGTTTGAAGTCTATTATTAATCAAAGTATTAAAAATATAAAAATAATAATTGTTGATGACGGTTCTACAGACACTTCATTGGATATTATTCAAAAGTATACGAAAAAATATAATAATATTGAGTACTACACATCCAAAAGACAGGGACCTGGCATGGCTAGAAATATTGGAATTACAAATTGTAATACCAAGTACGTTACCTTTATCGATAGTGATGATTGGATTGACCTAAATGCATATAAAAAGTGTGTAGACTTACTTGAATGTCAACCACAATGCGATGTTGCAGTCATTGGAATAATGACGGAATATGATTCTTATATGTTATTTCAAAAACGATACACTTACGAAAATGAAAATATAATTGATTCAAACCTCGCACTATCTTTATTGACTGATATGTATAACTATTCTGAACGTATAAGTCCTTTGGTCGGAAATAAAATATATCGTAGTAATTTGATAATAGATAATAATATCTTGTTTCCAAATACCTATTTTGAAGACAATGTATTTATGTTCAAGCTGTTTTACTATGCTAAATATATTATTTTAGTTCCCGATAACTATCTTCATTATTATCAACGAAACAACTCAATAATGCATAGCTTTTCAAAAAAACATATTTCTGATTTTTTTGAATCATTTTCGGATATAAAAAACTTTCTAGAAAATGAAAAATGTTTTTATGATTATGAACAAATGTTTTTTGCATACTTCCAGAGAAGTTGTAAATCTTTGCTTAATATACTGTTTTATGTAGAACAAGATTCTCAAATTCAAAAAAAATATCTGTTAGAATTTATGAAATATCTTGAAAAAAATTTTGTTCTTGAAGACTTAATAAAAAATGTTGATATTAATATAATAAAAAAAATTTGGGGAATATGATATATAGAGGAATCGGAGATGCATAGCTCCCCCGATTCCTCTATATATCATTTAATTGATAAATTCTCCTAAGTATATAAGATACTTTTCATCAAAGGATTTTCTTCTAACCGGATCAAGCTTAGACAGTGCAATCCTTATGTGTTTTAATACAAAATAATTTTTTGTTTCTAAAATATCCGTTACATTTTCTGATAACCACTCGTCAATGTAAGTAGCATTTTCTGGTATACCTAATTTACCCATTGCCTCAATAATACTAGCAGCAGTAAAATAATTTTTTTCATAAGGTAATTGTTTACACAAAATTGCATTAGCTTCAAGCAATCTTTTTTCGCCTATTATGTCAGCAAAATGTTCTCTGATATGACAATCCTTGTCTGTCATTGATATGCCGATTATGTTATTAACCTCTTTATTCTCTGTAGTTAACAAAAAAGATTCTAGTTTATATCGATTTAAATCAATTGTACCAAATTTAGAATTTCTAAAATACTGAACAATCCACGGCATCACAATCCCCAGACAACAACTAGCTTTAGCAAATTTCAATATAAAGTCAATCTTATATGTTTGTATATCCACTATACTCAACGAAGAATTCGAAAAAAATTCATTTAAAAATCTGGCTATATATGGTGTTACATCATAGTATAAACTGCAGGATATTAGTAATTCGGTGTAAAAATCAAATAGACCAGATAACAAAGAATGACTTTCAAAGGATACATATTCCTTCAGCTTTTTTTCGAAATCATCCAAAATACCTATCACTTGATTTTCTTCAAAATTACGAGTATTTTGCATTATTTCTGTAACATATAACATATTATCACCAATCATATGATGTAGTATATCAATAAACTCATCTTGATTGTCATGCAAATACTCTATTATCCCTTTAATATTTAGAATCTCATCAAAATCAGAAACATATTTTCTTTCTCGTAAAGACTGCTTTAATAATGCCGCTAAATATTTCAGATTATTTTTTTCATATTCATGATATGTTAGATGTGTGATATCAAAAGGAACAGGTGCACCTTTCTGTTTAAGCAAAAATATATTTTCAGCATCTTTAAATGTATGAGCTATTCCTAATTCGTAAAAAACATTAGGATTGCAATTGGTCAGATCAACAATAACGAATTGCGCTTTTAATAACTCGGTAAGAATTTTATTTATAATTGGTGTAGACCCAGCAATTTCATCCACTCTCGTGCAAATATATCCATCTTTACCTAGTAAATATTTTAACTCACCATATACAATATCAAAATCATCCGAAAATGGCATAACAAAAAAACATCTATTTTTCTCAATCGGAATCTTGGCATTTCTAAATTGTTTGGGATATATTTTATAACTGTCCATATTCTACTCCCCTCATTAACTTCATTTTTAATCTTTATAACGGATAATTTCTAATTATCCTTGGAATTTATCCAACATCAAAAATCTTATATTTTAAAATGGAGAGCTTTTAGTGAAATGTTTATTGGACAATAAGACAGTCTTGAAGCAAGGATTCTTCAAGACTGACGAAAGACTATAATAGATTTGTTACATTCATTTTTTTACGAGGATGTTTAGTTTCAAGAATATCTTTTTGTTTTGACATGGCAACATGCGTATAGATTTCTGTTACATTTATTGAACTATGTCCAAGCATGGATTGAATGTAACGGATGTCAACATTTTCTTCTAAGAGCAGCGTGGCAAAAGAATGTCGAAACATATGAGGAGTAATATGCTGTTGAATGTTTGCAGTACGACAGTATTTATTGATCATTTCTCTTACTGATTGATCGGATAGACGTTTTCCAATGTTATTTACAAAGAAGTAGCCGCATGAATGAATTTCATTGGTATATTCAGAATGGTATTTGTTTAGTGAAATAATAACATTTTCATCACATATATGAATTAAACGTTGTTTGGACCCTTTTCCGTTAATTATAATAAAATTATTTTGTAAATCTATATTCTGGTTTGGTATTGTACAAAGTTCAGAGATTCGAATCCCTGTAGCAAAAAGCAATTCAATAACAGCTATATCCCGGAGCGTTGTTTTCTTTTTATGGCTGCTGGAAGCATTATGGTTTTGCTCGTACATTGTATTGAGTAATATTTCTATAGAATGTAAAGGAATTGTTTTCGGCAGTATGACTGGTTCACGAAATCTTATTTGAAGTTTATTAAATGGATTCTGGCTGATTATTTCTCTATATTCAAGATAGTGAAAGAATGCTTTTAAAGAAGCAATTTTTCGTTTTACAGTTTTGGGAGCATATTGTTGATGAAGTTTTGCTATATATGTTTCCAGAACAGCAGGGGTAAGCTCTGTGGATTCTGTTATGGAAATTTGTTCGGAAAATTGGCGTAAGTCAATTCGATACGCTTTTAATGTCTTTGCATCTAGTCGTTTTTGCGTTTGGCAGTGTACTAGATAGTTGTCAATGTGATTCTGTAAGTGATTCATTGTAGAAATTCTCCTTTGTTTATGATTTTAATATATCGTACACGGAATTTAGAATATCTGCTATGTTATGCTCAAAAATTATTCTTTTATACCCAATAAGACACAAATTGCTTGATAAAACAATACATATAGTTATAGAATAAGTGTAGAGAATTACAAGCCTGATCAACAGGATTTGATGAAATAATATTAGAAGCATTCGAGGAAAAATAAATGTCAGAAAAAACGATTAGGGTAAAGAAAGAAGACAATAGATTATTGGTGTATTATTCCCCAAGCATTAATTTCGATGAGATTGTGAGGAACATTGCGTATGGAACGTTGATTAAGGGAACATTTTGGGTGACTCAAGACAATCTTATTGAGGTTAATGAAGAAGAGGAGTATATTTGCTTTCGGATTGCAGGTACAGAAGGTGCATATTACGTCCTTGATAAGAAGGTATTTAATATTGAAAATTCTATATATGTAGAAAAATGTTTGGATATCACAGATAAATGGTTTATTACATATCCTCATAATTCGATTATGAGGAGACTGGATAATTTAATCTCAAAAAAGCTTTATATTGTTGAAAGTGATGATGGGATAGAGAATCATTTGCCGGGCAGTGCTTTTCTTGGATTGGTAGAAATATTTCCGAATGCTTATGAGGTTAACAAATATGTGAATGCTCGGATCGCGTACCTGTTATCCAATTATGTAGAGGGAGTGTGGAAACACAAGGAGTCTTATGAAAAATACCTTGAGAAAAAGGAAACTCATTTTTCATTAGTCGATAATCAGTGCATTAAGTTGATGGGCTACGAAATGTACAGAAAAGCATTTGAGAATCTTGAAAGGATGCTTGCAGATCCTGAACCATATTCAGAAAAGGTCTGGCAGGAAAAAATTTATGAAATAATATGTGTGCTTTATCCTAAGTACATAGCCAGTTTCCGAGAGATTGAGATTGGAAATGATGGCCGTCATTCGAAAAAACCGGATTTTATACTGGTAGATTCTTCTGGATTTGTTGATCTTCTGGAAATAAAAAAGCCTAATAACCAAAAAGTTGTTTCGTCTACGGAATATAGAAATAATTATGTGGCTGGAAGAGATTTAGAAGGGGCGATTGTTCAGATAGAGAAGTATGTATACATTTTAAATCATGAAGGAGAGGCGCGTGCAAAAAAAATACGAGATAAAATTGCAGGTGATCTTCCGGCAGGATTAGAAATTAAAGTAGTGAATCCACAGGGAATTTTGCTTTTGGGAAGGAGCAGGGGATTGACAAAGGAACAGCTTTTTGATTTCGAAATAATAAAAAGACAGCATAAGAATATTGTAGATATTATGACATATGATGATCTGCTAAATCGATTGAAAAATATTTTGAAGCAGATGGAGGCAGATTCAAATTGTATATAGAACTGGAAAAGGAGCCCTCGTCAAAGCTCCTTTTTGGCTGCGAGCAGAGTCTTTGCTGCTGCATTTTCCCCCTTTAATTGGATATAGCCTACGATCATATGATAAAAATATTGTTTCTCATCAGGAGTAAGTTTTACAAGCTGTGCCCGGATATCTGTCATAATTTCATCATCTCTGGTGGAAATATCATCAGATACAACATAATCCACACTTGCGTGTAAAGCATTGCATAATGCAATAGTCGTTTCTAAACTTGGGGTACGGTCACCACGCTCAATCTGTCCGATGTAATTAGTTGAAACATCAACGGCCTCGGCTAAGCGAGCCTGAGATAAACAATTGTTGATTCGTAAACGTCGTATTTTCTTTCCTAAAGAATCTGGTTGCATGATGCCTTCTCCTTTTCAATACAGTCAATCTTATATGTTTATAATATATATTATATCCATTATATTACCGCTAATATTTTTAATCCTGATGATTACTATTTGCTTTGGAAATAGTAACTGGTAGTATATGTTTATATACTGATTGTGTGTTAAAAATATATGCAATATACACAAATAGCTTGTATATTAATGAAAATTAGGGTAATATAGAGATAAGAACAAAAATGATTGATAATTATATATTATCATTAAATATTTAGTGTTTTACGAGGGTTAGCAGTGATAAACTGGAAATTACTTTATGATAAATTTGGACGGCTAAATGCAGCAAAAAAATTTGAAGATTTAGCGTTAGATTATGTTTGTGACGTATATAATGAATATACGTGGAAACCAACACAGCGCACTCGAGATGGAAATAGAGATTTTCATAATCTTGAAGAGGACTTATTAAAGATATGGGGAGAAGCCAAATATAAAAAAGATTCCATTAGTTTAACACGCAAAGATTTGGATCCAACCATTTTATCTGGTCTTATAGATGGACATGTAGAGCTTATCATCTTTGTAACCAATGGTAAAATTCCAGAAGAATTGATTTCCAGAATGACGTTAGGAGCAAATATGAAAGGAATAAAGCTCTCTTTTGTTACTGGTAAACAATTGTCTGATTGGCTTGTTTTAAATCCTGAAAAATATAAAATATATTTTGGTGAAGAACTAGAAATTGATAATTATAAAGTAGAACAACTAATAGAATTTAGAAAAATATCATTTTATGAACCAATATCATTGGATTTTAGACCCAATTTTAACAAAGTATGCATGAACATTGAGGATACATTCATTCTTAACTGCATATTTTATAACTCACAACCAGGAAATTGCAGCATAGAATTGGAAGATGATGCACCGCTCTCTTTTATTAAGTCTGATAAATATGAAAATCCTGAAAGTTTTTTTGTTAAGCCGGGCTTAAATAGTGTTTCATTTCTTATAAGAGCAATGAAAGAATATAATAAGGTTCTTCGTATTACCCTTATCTGTGATCATAATAAATATCATTGTATTTCGGAAAAATTAGTAATTAAACGAAATAAGCAGTTAAATATCTATTATTTTAAACAAATAAATATTTTATCTGGTATTAAAACTGTGTTGGATTATTTCGATAATACGATAGGAAATTATGCTTTTTTCATACATGGTAATAGTGGAATGGGCAAAAGCTATATATTAAAGTCGTTATCGCTGGATTATTGTTTAAATAATGATCTTACATTGGTAACATTTGAATCAGAAGAGAAAAGTAATGTGAATTATCTTCTGATTTGTAGAATAATAATTTTTTTACAATATGGAAATATCTTTTGGGATTATAAGCCTGAAAAAATCAAAGATTTCTGCAATTCAAATAGTAATTTTAATATTGAAACAGATAAAAAAATATTAAATGATATTTTAAATGGTTGTTTTGACTCCAATATAGCTAAGACAGTTATTGAGAAATTGCAATCAAATTTTCCTAATAAGTATAATTTTATCAGTTCCGTACATCCCAAAAGCTTTAGAGTTTTATTATTAGACGACATTCATAATTTAAATAAAACACAAAGTACACTTTTGTATAATTTAATAAATGAGCTATTAGCTTCCAAAAGTAAAACTATTCTGGTTTTGGCAGGAAGAAAAAAAGAATTTAAGACACCAGCATTTGAAAAAAAATTATTAGATACCATTAGCAATTACTATGAATTGGATAAGCTGAGCGAAAAAGATATTAAAGGAACCATACAGCAGAATTTTAATGTAGGAACAACAGGAATAAATGGATTTGTTAATTCTTTACCTTCAAATTTACTTCTGTTAAACGAAATTTTATCAAATTTTAAATATTCGTATCAGTATAATAAAGAGGTCAGTATATCAAAATTTATAGATAAATACATCAATTTATATAAAGAAGATCTGGTTTTTCAAGAGAAATTTCTGAAGCTAAAAGACAAGTACTATTTGTTAGACATATTATATCTTTTTAAAAAAGGTCTTCGGGCTGCTCTGTTATATGAATATTCTGGTTTTGATAAGAAAAATACGAAGAATGCTATCCAGATACTTATAGAAAATAATTGCATCATACAAATTGGTACGGCATTACTGGTTCCATTTCATGATTACATGATTAGTAATTATAAAAAATTACGAAAAGGGAAGGAATATAATAAAAAGACGGGTGATTTTCTGGTATTTTTATTAAATAAAACCCAAAACGATATGGATACAAATTATCTACTCTCACTAATCTGTAAATGTGGAAAAACTTATTTTAATTATTATAATAAATCAATAAAGAATCTGATGTTAAAGTATATTCATCAATCAGAATATGGAACAGCCGTTTATTTTGCTGAAATATTTTATGACAATATTTCAAACAAAAAAAAGCTGACAGCAAATGAAAAACATTTTTTATATTTGTATGCCGACTGTTTAGTTCATTGTGATAATCAATATAGAGCCAAGCAATTTTTTCAGGAAATTTTAACAAAAGAAGAAAATACAAGCTTTGAAAAATATGAAGTAGCGGTTTCTTTGTTAAATCAAAGATTTTGGAATATTGACCTGGATGAACTTATTGAAGATTCAAAAATGTATCAATATACTTTAGAAAGTTTATTTATGGATCATCTGAAACCTGAGTTGATTTGGAGATTTAGAAAGACATATGAGTCTTGCTTTAACAGAAGAATGGTAACTCAATTATTAATTGATGAGTATAAGGACGCACAAATATCTTATAGTGATGGACTGATTGCAATAAAAAAACTTTCAGAAAAATATAATCTTAATTTTCAAGTTGAAATAGCCACAATAATTATGGATTATGCCAGAGGTAATATGTCAATCAGACCGAAAATGTCTTATCGGTTATTCAATATTTCTAAACCATACTTTTCTAAAGCAAAATCCGAAAATATCAGACGTTTTGTGATTTGTCAGATTGATTTATTTGTTATGCAGAATATTTTAAAAGAAAATGTAGATTATATAGATTTTATGAATAAAGTAAATATATTAAATGAACATAACTTTTTACAAGAATATGTAAAGGGAAAGTTAAAGTTTTTTGCATGTAGAATGGTTGATTTTGGTCGAATTAACGGGGATAGCAGAATTTCAGTTTCTTTTATGACTGAATGTATCAATGAGATTGAAAAAATAAAATTGAATAATTATATTTCGTTACAGGGGCGTGAACGATATTTATATAATTATATACTTTGTTATTTTTACATTATACAGAATCAATATGAAAATGCTAAAGCTGCTATTATAGAAAATTTAGCCTATGTGAAAGAAGCTGGTGCTACATATAAAATACCATTAGAACACAACCTTGCAAATCTTGAAACCATTCGGAGAGTAGAATGGTTTCAGAATCAATGCAACTATCCAGAAAACGTTTATCTTTTAGACTCAAGATTTTGGTAATGACTTATGTAGTTATAACATTTAGAATTTTATTGAATGCATATATTTTTATAGTTGAAATAAATTACATCATATTAGGATATTGTAGCAAGATATACAATGTAATTATTTATATAATGGTATTGAATCATATAATAAATATATATGTCTTTGAATATAATTTTTATAGAATAATACCATCTATTTCTATTACCACTATGATTAAAATGATCTCTTCTTAATTTATTACAAAAAGAATGTAAACAACTATTCCTAATAATAATAAGCGGTAAACCAGCACTTTTTGAAGGATGCAAACGTACATACATTTGTATTCCTTCAAGAATGACTTTAATATTATTTTTTTTACTATACTCCACAATGAAATCAAAAAACACATTGCAATAATAATTAAAAAAAATATCATTACTATTTTGCTTATCGGTTTTTGACCATTGAATATCAATAAATTGTTGAATATCTGGATATTGTTTCAAAAAAAGGTTTAATATTTGCTGGCTTTCTATTGAGGATTGCGGATAAAATTTTAAAACATCAAATGATATGCATACTGCTTTATGCTGTAAAGCATATTTCTTGGCAAAAGTCGTTTTTCCTGAACCAGACAATCCTGTTACAAGTAATATTGGAATGTTATTTATGCCCCATTTTTCAAGATTAAAGCAAAGTGGTGGTTCATCTTTGAATAATCTTATTTTCATATTAAAAACTCCTGTAATTTAATAACATTTCCGTGTAAATCAATAACGATATCATTAGGATTGTTACGATTTTTAATCCAATTATAGTTTTTAGAAATATCATTAATGGACTCAGTAATAAATAAGTAATTTCCTCCGAAATTCAAGAAAGAATATGGGAACAAATTATATAAATTAGCCTCTCCACTATGTGGTCGGTATACATATCCGTTAATGCTAAAATTTAATTTTTGTAGTATATTTTCCCAACCATTTAAATGGCTTAAAATAACACCACTGTACATCTTGCTGAGAATCTCTTCATTTAATTGAGGTAGTATATATTTATCAATATCGGTAGATATTATGTCTCCCCAATTTTGTATAAAATATTTTCCCTGCTGTGTTTCACTTATATCCATTGAATTTCGGGTTCCTCCACCAATATGGTATGCAATCGCCTCAGGATAGTATATGCATTTTAACCCGGAATTATTAATTTTAAGCGTTAGTTCAAATCCTTCATAGGCATTATAATAGTATTCATTAAATCTGCCATTTTTAATAAAAATGTCGCGTGGTATTGCACAAAATGCAGAGGTCAAAGCCTGACGTTCACTACATTTATATATCACTTCTTTATGAATATCACTATACTGATAAACATGGGCATTTTGTAAATCTAGAAACAAATGTCCAGTACTCTGCACTTTATTAGTCTGTGGATAAATAAGCAACCCCTGTACCGCACCAGTAGTTGCTCTGTTTTCTTCCAGGTAAGACACAAGATTATGAATACTGTTTCGAATTGGAAAGACATCGCTGTTTAAGAAAACGAGAATATCCCCCTGACTATGTTCAACACCAATATTATTTGATTTCCCATATCCCAATTTAGTTTTATTATATATAATTTTTATAGGAAACGATTTTTCAGAAAGTTTTTTTAGATAATCTATAGTTTGTATGTTTGCACATCCATCAGAAACAATTACTAATTCACTATCATTTTGAAGAGACTCTGTCAGAAGCAGATTTTCGACAAAATTATTGGTTAATGCAAAATTATTATCTAACGCTACTATAATGCTATACCTCATTCACACTCTCCTTTTTATATTATTTGACCGTTAAAAATCAAATAATATATAATTATCAATCACTTCCTTTCACAAGCATATTTTTTTTAAATACAAAACCCATTTCTCGGATGTTTCGTCGTCAGTATCATTTTCTGTTTGGCGAGCGTGACATGTGTATAAATTTGGGTCGTAGTAATAGAACTGTGTCCTAACATTTCCTGTATGTACCGGATATCGACATCTGCATCAAGCAGGGAGCTGGCGAAAGTATGACGGAACATATGAGGCGTCATGTGTTGTTCGATACCGGCGAGAGCGGCATATTTTTGAATCATCCTTCGGACGCTCTGATCGGATAAAGGCTTTCCGGTCTGGTTTGCAAAAAAATGATCACAGCTTTCTATTTCTGTGGAAAATGTATTTTTGTATTCATTTAAGGTTTTTAGCACATTAGCGTTTCCAATTTGCAGTTTTCGTTCTTTTGAGCCTTTTCCATAAATTAGAACAAAGTTGTCATTCAGGTTTACGTCGCAGGGTTTCAAACTGCACAGTTCGGAAATGCGGATTCCGGTGGCAAAAAGCAATTCAATGACAGCGGCGTCACGCAGTGCATTTTTTTGTTGGTAAGGTGTAGTGGCAAGCTGCCGTTGGGTGTAAATCGTAGAGAGGAAAAGTTCTAACGTCTGCAAAGGAATGGTTTTCGGGAGAATAATGGGTTCCCGGAAACGAATCTGGATTTTGTCAAAGGGATTCTTCTCAATAAATTCATAAAATTCACAATAGTGAAAAAATGCTTTGAGCGATGCGATTTTTCTTTTGGAGGTTTTGGGTTTGTAAATGGAATGGAGGTGTGCAATATAGGCTTCCAATTGTCTGGAAGTGATATCGTATAAAGAGGTTTCAGCAGACATAGAGGAAGAAAATTGTGTGAGGTCGATTTTGTAGGCGCGGATTGTTTTTTCGTCTAAGCACTTTTGGGTTTTGCAAAATGTAAGGTAGTTTGTGATCTGGGTATCCTGTAATTTCATAGTAGAGTTCCTCGCTTTTTATTTTTATCTTAGCAAAGGAAAAGCGGCTTGCTGAGAGGAAGATAAGAAAAATTTAGAAAAAGCAAACAAACGGAAACAAAGATAAAGCAGTCAGCTTGTAAATGAGAAAAATAGGAGAGAACATTTTTCTATGATGGGGAAAAAGTAATGGATTAAACATAGAAAAAGGAGCTTAAGGCTCCTTTTTCTGTGCTCTGGCGTTTTCTTCTTTTAATTGGATATAACTGACGATCATATGATAAAAATATTGTTTTTCATCAGGGGTTAGTTTTACAAGTTGTGCTCGGATATCTGTCATGATTTCGTCATCTCTGGTGGAAATATCATCGGATACAACATAATCGACACTTGCGTGCAGTGCATTGCATAGTGCAATAACAGTGTCTAAACTCGGTGTACGGTCACCGCGCTCAATCTGTCCGATATAATTTGTTGAAACATCAACGGCTTCAGCTAAGCGAGCCTGAGATAAACAATTGTTAATGCGTAAACGTCGTATTTTCTTGCCTAATGAATCTGCTTCCATGGTGCCGCTCCTTTTTCAAACACAGTGAATATAGGTGTTTCTAGTATATATCATATCAATTATATTAATGCAATTAATTTACCGGGAAAACATACAGGCTGCATTGCGAAAATTGACAGATAGTATAGAAAAAATGTGGCGGCTTGTTTTTCTCTCATGTGTTAGAAGAAATAGTTTCTACTTCCTGTTGGGATAAACCTGAAAATTTTGCAATCTCT
>OGQT01001918.1_pt1 | contig 15593 bp, 9 predicted proteins | sample 1553261 | NCBI WGS metagenome assembly OGQT01 (sample SAMEA2579992, study PRJEB22360) | human gut metagenome | biome: human gut; feature: human-associated habitat; material: faeces | place: Denmark | collected 2008/2010
CCGCACAGGATAAGTATAAGGCGTATTTGGATTATTTTAGAATTGCATATTAAACGTGATTCAAAGTGAAAAATTTGTGCTTTGAGAAAAAATAATGATATACATTTCAAAGACGGGAGTAAATACATGTTCTATAAAATGATAGAAAATAAGTGTACACAATGGTATGAATCAGAACGGTGTACGGTTAAAAACTTAATTGAGTATATAGAGAAAACAGGGCAGATGCGTGATGCTCAGATTGAGGCTATTAAGGTATATCTGTTTCTAAAAATTGCCTGTGAATGTAAGCCGTTGACACAGCTGTTTAGACAGGGATTCTTTAATTCTATTGATTTGAATGAGATAGAATTATCAAAATCCACTCGTGAATATTTGTTTCAGAATCCAGCGGCTGCGGCATTGTTTGAATATGCATGTTTGACAAATGATAAAGGTGAACAGGTATCTGAAAAACTGGAAAAACAGATAAAGAAAGATCCGGCAGAAATTGATTATAATGAATTTTTCCGTAATGCATTTTATGGTGTTTCCTATACGGACTATTTGTTTAGCCTTCCTATGGGTGCGGGTAAAACATATTTGATGGCAGCATTTATTTACTTGGATTTGTATTTTGCTTATAATGAGCCGGCAAATCCGGCGTTTGCACACAACTTTATCATATTTGCACCGTCAGGTTTGAAATCATCAGTGGTTCCAAGCCTTAAAACGATACAAAATTTTAATCCATCATGGATTCTTCCGGAGCCGGCGGCAACAGACGTCAAGAGGATGATTTCTTTTGAAGTGTTGGATCAAAGCAAAACTGCAAAAAAATCAAATAAAACAAAGAATCCTAATGTACAGAAAATTGCTAATCACCAGCCACTTTCTGAGTTATTTGGTCTTGTTGCTGTTACTAATGCGGAAAAGGTGATTCTTGATCGTATTCAGGAAAAACAGGGACAGATAAATATGTTTGAAGAAAGCGATGACGATAAAGACCGACAGGCAAATGAGCTTCGTAACTTAATTGGTAAGTTACCATCATTGTCTATCTTTATTGATGAAGTTCATCATGCAGTAAGTGATGAAATTAAGCTTCGTGCTGTGGTCTCAAGATGGGCACAGAATTACACAGTAAATTCTGTAATTGGTTTTTCTGGTACTCCATATTTAGACAAAGTTGAAAAAATAAAAGTTGTAGATTCATTGTCCATTGGTACAGCTGAAATCACAAATATTGTGTATTACTATCCACTTATAGACGGTGTAGGAAATTTCTTAAAACGTCCAGTTGTAAAAATTGCAGATATTGCAGATAGTAGCCTTATTATTGAAAAGGGTGTCAGAGAATTTCTTGATACTTATAAAGACACTGTTTATGCAGATGGTTTAACAGCTAAATTGGGTATTTATTGCGGTACTATCGAAAAATTAGAAGAAACAGTATATCCACAGGTATCCCGTATTGTAGCTGAATATGGCCTTGGTACTGATGTTATACTTAAATTCCACAAAGGAAATAAACAGTATAAGATGTCGGCTGATAGTCAGATGCAGTTTGATATCTTGGATAAATCTATTTCTAAAATTCGTATTGTTTTGCTTGTGCAGATTGGTAAAGAAGGTTGGGACTGTCGAAGTCTTACAGGTATTATTCTTTCTCAAGAAGGAGACTGCCCAACCAATATGGTATTACAGACATCTTGTCGATGCTTGCGTCAGGTGATTAAAAACGGTCAGGAAACGGCGCTGATATATTTGAATGAAAGCAATGCCGAAAAATTAAATATGCAGCTTGAGCAGCAGCACCATATTTCGCTTAAAGAATTTTCTTCTGCAGACAACAGTAAGACTACTTTGAAACGTTATAATCGTACGGCTTATTTAAAGTTGCCTAAAGTAGAGTTTTATCAGCTGAAAATCAGCTATGATACACTTACTGTTGAAAAGGCAAATCCTGAAGTTTCTATTGAAAAATCTGTTGATTCAGCGCAAATTGCAGGTAATATTATCAAAACAACAGATCTTTCTGGGAATGTAAATAATATCAGTATCCAGGTGGATGATGCTGAATATGGTACAGAATATGCAACCTTTAATTCTTGGATTTATGGCATTATGAGAAGTGGATTTGGAACACCTTCCATGGCAGAATTAAATGCATATACAGAGCAGTTAAAAGTAGTATATGAAAAAATCACATATGAAAAAGGTGGCTCACGATATTTCAGTTCGAAGTACAATAAAAAGTTGGTAGAGGCCAATATTCGCAAAGCTTTTTGTGACAAAACGGATTTCAATACAACAGAAGAACTGATACCAGAAGAAGCTAATTTGTTGAACATTGCAAATTTTACTTCTGAGATATATGCAGATAATCTGGATGACTACTATCCAAGACAGAATGTTGTTGAAAATATAATGGCTGACGATAAGGGAAAATTGAAAGTTGATAAAAAGACACAGCAGTTAATTGATCTCGCTATAGAAACTGGAAACGATAGAATCGTTTTGGAATTGCAGCAGCGTGTATCATCTCACCCAAATAAGAATCGTTCGTTCCACTACTTGCCATATCGTACAGACAGTGGTTTTGAACAAACATTTTTAAGAGAAGTATTGTCCTTCGATATTATCGAAGAATTAGGCCTGGAAGTGTATTACAATGGCGACCGTGCTATGACGGAGTTTAAGATCAAGTGCTATAAGAAAACCAGTGGAAAATGGAATTACATTGGTATTTACACACCGGACTTCCTTATCATTAAACGAAAAGATGGCGTTATCCATAAGGTTATTGTAGTGGAAACCAAGGGGCAGATTTATGCCAAAGATCCAGTCTTTAAAGATAAGAAGAATTTTATGGAAACAGAGTTTTCAAAACAGAATAATGCTGTGTATGGTTATGAACGTTTTGATTACCTGTATTTGGAAGATACGATGTCAGAGAAAGATAGATTGACACAGACACATCAAAAAATCTGTGAGTTTTTTAAGGAGAAAGCGTAATGAATGGAATTAGACCTACTGTAGGCATAGAGTTTGATGATAAATATACTAATGCAAAAAATAAATTGCTTGATTTTATTAAGGCATTAGACGAGTTGGATGACATACAAAAAGCAAAATTGGCACAAGAATTTATAACATCATATAGTATGGCAAATTCTTTTGAACAATTTGTAAGTTATATGAAAAACGGAGGAATCAAATAATGCCAATTAAATATGTACCGTTTATACCGGAGCCGGTGGAAGGACAAGCTGTGCTTGGAAATTTTAATAGAATATTGAGATACAAAGGCGCTGACGATGTTTCTATGACATTACAGCGTGGTATGCCTTTGTATGAAATGGAAAAACAGGAAACCGTGGGCGAAAACGTTGACGGCAATATGGTTATTCGTGGAGAATGTGTTTCTGCTTGCGCTTATTTGAAGGAGCAGGGTATTCAGGTTGATCTTGTTTACATTGACCCACCATTTGCCAGTGGTGCTGACTATGCAAAGAAAGTATATATTCGTCGAAATCCGAAAGTAGCAGAAACTATTGCACAGGCTGAACAAGAGTTGGATGTTGATGAATTGAAAGCTTTTGAAGAAAAGATGTATGGTGATGTTTGGGATAAGGAAAAGTATCTTAACTGGATGTATGAAAATCTTATGGTGATTAAGTCAATTATGAGCGAAAGTGCTTCTATTTATGTGCATTTGGATTGGCATATGTTACACTATGTTAAAATACTTATGGACGAAATATTTGGCGAAGATAACTTTATCAATGAAATAATATGGCGAAGAAAACAGTCTGTTTCTTGGGCAAGCAAACAATTTGGGATCACCAATGATACAATATTATGGTATGGGTATAATGCAGATGAGTATATTTTTAATCCAGAATACTCTATAGACGATGAAAATACTAAAAACTATTTAGAAAAAAGGTTTGTTTATGATGATAATGACGGTAGGGGGAAGTATATGAAATCTCCTCTTATTAACTCATTGTATCGACCAAATTTGAAATATGTGTTTCATGGTGTTAATCCTCCAGAGAATGGATGGTTATATAAAAAAGAGCGACTTGAAGAATGGTATCAGAATAATGAATTGGTAATGCCGTCTGATCCTAATATGAGAATTTATAGAAAAATATATGCATCAACATATCAAGGACAGCCTATACAAAATATTTGGCTGGATATTCCAATAGTAAACCCAATGGCAAAAGAAAGAGCAGATGTAGATTATGCAACTCAAAAGCCAGAAGCACTTCTCGAGCGAATTGTTAGAACATCATCCAATGATAATATGGTGGTAGCTGACTTTTTTGGCGGCAGCGGCGTAACTGCAGCAGTGGCAAACAAACTTGGGAGAAGATTCATCCATGCTGATATCGGATTGAACTCTATCCAGATAACTCGTGATCGTCTCGTTTCTGATGGTGCTGAATTTGATGTGCTTGAAATTAAAGATGGGGTTCAGCTTTATCGTAATCCTGTTCAAACAATGGATAAAATTAAATCTTTGATTCCTGGCTTGAAAAATGAAGATTCTCTGGATTCTTTCTGGGAAGGTGCTATCTCTGATAGCAAGCTTGGTACAATTCCTGTTTACGTGCCAAATTTAATGGACAGCGCATCCAAACTTCTTGATAAAGTGACCATGAATCGTATTATTCATCAGGCGATTCCAGAATTGGATAATGACATTAAAAAGGTTATTGTTTACTATATCGACATTACTGATGAAGTGGAGATTATGAATTTCATCAAAGAAGATGACAGTACGACTGTAGAAATTGAATTGCGTGATCTTAAATCAATTCTTGATGATGTTGTCATTGGTGATTATGCAGAATTCCATGCAGAAGAAATTGCAGGCGGATATGCTGTTGCTATTGATAAATTTATGAGTGATCGTGTGTTGTCTAAAATTGCAGAATTCAATCAGAAAGCATTCCTTAATTCTTCTGTGAAGAAACCGTATAAATCGATTGAAATCAGTGAAGAAGGCTTGGAACTTATTGAATTCCTTAGCCTGGATTGCACTGCGAACGGTGGTGAGTGGCATTCTGATAGTGAAATCAAGATTGATAAAAATGGCTATGTTATCGTAGACGGCAATAAAACCAAGGAGTTCTGGGATGGTTACATACGCAGCACAAAGAAACCACTCCGACTTAAAATTCGTAACATTTGTGGGGATGAAACTGTTTGGGAGGTGTAATCAATGGCTCAAAATGTGAAATTATATAACCTTTTGATTTCTTGTCCAGGTGATATTAAGGAAGAAGTTACATTGATTGAATCTGCAGTAGATGAGTTTAATGAATTATATGCTGAAACTTTAGGAATCACAATAAAAACTCGCCATTGGAGTAAAAGTTCTTATGCTCAGTCTGGAGGAAAACCACAGGCATTACTTAACGAGCAGTTTGTAAATAAATGTGATGCAGCAGTTGCGATTTTCTGGACAAGATTTGGCTCACCTACTGATGAGTATGGTTCTGGAACAGAAGAAGAAATTGAAATTATGCTTCAATCTGGAAAACAAGTGTTTATGTATTTTTCGGATAAGCCTATCCCACCATCAAAAATAAATGGTGACGGCTATGAGAAAATACAAGCATTCCGTGACAAATATAAAGACAAAGGAATATATTTCACTTATTCATCCGACGAAGAATTTAAAAAGATGTTTTTTGCCCATCTTTCCATGCATTTTTTGACAGAAAAGAGGGTAAGTGAAACAGCCAATGAATATCGTTCTGAGTTAAAGTTATTAGGTATTGACGAAACTGGAAGATTGACTGAAGAAGCGGTGGTATGCCCATTCGTGTTAAATGCAGAGATTACCATGAAAGAATACATTACTTCGATTAAGAATATGTATCAGGAGATTTCTGATATGAATGTAGGTGGTAGATCTGTTATAGCTAATACTTTTTTTGCTGGATTTACAAGCCCTGTTGACATAGATGAAGATGAGAAAGAGTTTATTACTGCTGTGGCTGAACAGCTGGAGTGTGAGTTGTCCGATTCATTTTTTGAACTTGGAAATTTAAACCAAGATACTTTAACATCAAATCTACTCAGTGGTCCTAAGTTGAATGGAACGTCCGAAGAAAAGCAGAAATATTGGAAAATCAAAAGATTGCATGAAACTATTTCTAAAGCTTTGGAATGGGCTCCAGTTGAGAAAGCGTTTTCTGGAATGAATTGTATTAAATTAGCAATTCAGAATTGTGGTAAGGCCATTGACGAAGATGCTGAAATTATGTTTGAAGTTCCAAAAGAATCCTTGCTTACATTAGGTGAATTCCCTAAGTTTAATAATGCAGAGATGGGATATTTGCTTACAGATTGTGATATGAGTATTTTGTTCGGAATTGAAGGCACATCTGAATATATTGAATATTCAGAATCAGAGCAAAATGGAAGAACTTCGTATGGAGCACGTCCATATGGTTTGCCTGGATATGTTCCGGATTATAGTGATGATTTCACTGATGAGATAAAAGATGTGTTTTGTTATGGATTCTATTCAAGTGAAGATAAGTATATTGTAAAGCTTAAAGTAGATTATATAAAACATAATACAACTGTTGCTTTCCCGACAATCCTTTTTGTGAAAAATGAGATTGATGAGATACCATATAAAATCACATCTAAGAATAATCCGGATGTTGTTGAAGGCTGTATAAAGGTTAAAAGTTAGGAAAGGAATACTACATGGAAAAGCCACAATACATCGATTGGATAGTTGAAGAAACTGGTATTGTAATTAAAGATGACATACCACTAAAATGTTATAAAATTGATTATAAAGATGATGAAAGTATTCTTGATGACTGGGCATTGCACATTCGAAGAAATTACATAGAAGATACTGAACTTAAAGAAGACGCAGATGACAATGCAATGACTATTGAACAGTATTTGCATGATTATGTAATTCCACAAAAAGGAGAAGAATTGGGAGCTACGGTACGTTCTGCAGACATAACAGAAATTTTAATTTCTGATTTATTAGAGTTTGTTCATCATTATTCTGTTCCGAGATATAAATTGAAGAACAGATCCGGGAAAAACAATTCACAACAAGGAACTGATGTTATTGCATATAAGTACAAAAATGAAGATAAAACTCCAAATGATAAAGATGAATTGGTAGCAGCAGAAGTTAAAGCTACCCTCTCTAATATGGAGTACACACCAATCAAAAATGCAATTATCGATTCCAGAAAAGATGAACATCGATTAGCAAGATCAGTAAATTACTGCAGAAAGCGATTAAAAGAACTGGGCAAAATAGAAGAGGCAGAAGAGGTAAAGAGATTCTTATTTAAACCAGATAATAATTATCGTATTATATATGTAGCGGCAGGAGTTAGTAGTCGTGAAAGCGTAGATGATGCCATAGAATTAGGTTTTTCTGGTGAAGAACTTGAAATTAGAAAAAATGAGCTGATTTTTTATGTACATGGTCAAAAGTTGATGGAATTGGCTCATAACATTTACCAGAGGTGTTGTAAATGATTTTTGGGAAAAATGCAGGCTTAATGTTAAAATATCAAAAAGCAAAGGCCAAAATGGTAGAATACGATGTTTCAAAGCAGGAGTATCCACATTTTCCGCTGAATTCTAATGAATTATCGTATCCAACAACTTATGTGCTGTCACGATACTCAGAATGCATTATAGAAAATAATCATGACGAATTAAAAGAGCTGGAGTTACTTTTGATTACAACTGCAGAATATTATGATTCAGCTTTTAAGTCCAAAGATAGACCAGAATATGATTGGGATTTTTTGCTATCTGGAGCATCTGCCTACTTCCTACGAAAGGATTTTGGTAGTGCTAAAGTGTTGGCAGCAAGAGTAGTTGATTTAATTGATGAGGAGCGATCTCCGCAGAAATTGTTGACGAATATCTATAATTATCTTCTGGGTGGAGTGTATTTGCCATATTTGAGAGTTATAGATACTTATGAGCGAATAAATAATTTTTTCTTGGATTATTTTGGAAAGGGTAAGTCTTTAGAAGCATTAAAGTCAAACTTATGGGTATATAGAAATGAAATATACGAGAATGGAGATCCGGATAGTATATTTTATGTAGATATATTAGTGGCAGTTATTATTGTGGCGTGCGAAAATTCGTCATGGAGTCTTTTGCCGAGTAGTTCAGGTATCCCGGATGAAGAATGGGAGCCATATCTACAAAGTAAGATGTCAATAAAGATGTTATGGCCAGCACAAAGATTAATAGCCGAAAAGGGATTGTTGCGTGGAGAAAGTTCTATCGTTCAACTTCCAACAGGGGTAGGCAAGACAAGAAGTATTGAACTAATTATTAGAGCAGCTTTTTTATCTGAACAAGCGAATATTGCTATTATAGTTGCACCATTAAGAGCATTGTGCAACGAAATAACAATGGATATGTACAAAGCTTTTGGAAATGATGTCACGATAAATCAGTTTTCTGATGTACTTCAAAATGATTTTTGGAATTTGTTTTCTGAAGATATTAAACGGCAGATACTAATATGTACGCCAGAGAAACTGAGTTATGTATTACATCATGATCCGTTTTTCTTAAATGCTATAGATTTATTTGTGTTTGATGAAGGTCATATGTTTGATGATGGAGGTAGAGGTGCAACATATGAGTTATTAGTAACACATATACGTCAGAACATAACGAGCGAACAGCAGTTGGTTTTGCTATCTGCGGTATTGCCAAATTCAGAGGATATTGCACAGTGGTTGTTTGAGGATAGAGGTTGTTTGGCGACAGATGATAGTATTGTATCTACACCTAAATCAATAGGATTTTCATCGACACAAAGGGATATTCATTTCTTTTCTGATGATAAATCAAATGAAGATTATTATATTCCCCGAATCCTTCGAGTTGAACAATTGAAGAAGTTACCTCGAGAAAGAAGTAATAAATATTTTCCAGATTTATCATCATCTACAGATGTGGCTATTTACAATGCAATAAAGTTGTGTCATAACGGCGGTGTTGCTATCTATCTTGGGCAGCAACGTTCAATGAAAACGGTATTTGAAAGAATTATAAATTTGGATAAGCGAAACTATGATTTGAAAGCATTAAAAGATAATACAAATCAAGCAGAGCTTTCCAAAATCAAGGGATTTATAGAAAGCTATTATGGTTCAGAGCACTATTATACGAAAGCAGCGGAATTGGGTGTTTTGCCTCATTCATCTAATCTTCAAAATGGAGTTAAGCTTGTTGTTGAACATGCATTGAAGAATAAATATGTTTCTTGTGTAGTGTGTACATCGACGCTTGCACAGGGTGTGAATATTCCGATAAAATATTTATTGGTTACCAGCATTCGAAATGGATTGCAATTAGTAAAAGCTCGAGATTTTCAAAACTTGATGGGTCGAACAGCACGAGCAGGTATATACACAGAAGGAAGTATTATTATTACGGATTGCAAAATATACGACAACCGTACCAACTGGAAAAATGGTGGAAGATATTTATGGAATGATTGTGTAAAGCTATTTGATACAAAATTGACAGAACCTTGTGGCAGTTCTATTCTTTCGTTAGTCCAGGATTTTAACATAGATTATGATGTGACCGTAAGTGGTGAGAAATTTATTGATATAGTGATAGATCACCTTGACGAAAGAGATTTCTTGCTTGATTACGCAAAGAAGTTAGAAAAAGCATACTTAAAAGTCAATCCCAAAAGAACACAAAATCTGATTGTGCAGGAAATATTATTGCGTCAGGATATTATATCAAATATAGAAAATTATTTGTGTTTAGTACGTTCCGCAGAAACATTGGTCAATGATAGTAAGAAAAGTGCTGTGGATATTTGTACAAATACATTGGCGTATGCTATGGCAACAGAAAAAGAGAAAGAATTACTGATTAAAGTTTTTCAGAAGATAGAAGAGAATATTCAACAATATTCTGTTGAAAAATTGAGCAGATATTCTAATGCAATGTCAGGAATAGGTTTGTCTTCTCTAATAGAGGAATGGATTGTTCAGAATGAACTTACAGAGAAGATATATACAGAAACAGAACTGCTATCTGTTATTGTAGAATTGTATCTGCAAATCTGTGGAGACTTTAGATACCAAGAGCATATACAAAGCGTTTGTAAAAAATGGATTGATGGCCAGACTCCAATGGAAATTAACAACAAAGAAACTATTGGAATTGCAGAAGTAGAATCATTATGTAATAAAAGAATCTCATATGAAATGAATTTTCTTATCGGCAATATCTGTGATCTGATAGAAGTTGACGAAGAAAATGAGGAGCAAGTTGATCAAAGGAACATCTTGACATTGTTACAAAAGAAAGTAAAATATGGCGTTCCAAATATGACAGCAATTTCTATTTGTGAGAGTATTTTTAATGATCGTCTATTAGCTATAGAATTAGCTCAAATTTTATCTGATGCGAATATTGGAAAGGACAAGATACTTAATATGTTGAAAGCTCATAGTGAAGAAATCTTTAGTTGTCTTGATTCGTATCCGGAATATTTCAAAGATAGATTATCTGTGTTGATGAAATAAAGGTAGCATACTGTATTTACAGATTGCTGAATGTGCATTAAAAATAGAAATTTCTTTTACACAAGAAATTAGAAATAGCAGATCTGTCAATTTTGTAAGGATGACACTTGGGTACACTGATGAATTAGCTGATATACGAACCTACATATGGAACAGCTTGAAAGCTTTATGAAGAAGTATAGCTATAAAGATGGAGGCGGATGGTGGATTAAGTTAGAATAAATAATGTGGCTGTAAGATACTGCTTTTGTATGTGTTAGAACAGAGATAAAGTGTCCAAGTATTAGCAAATCAGAATCTACACAGCCTTCTATAACCCAATTTTCAGATAAAAACATACACTTTATTTTACACCTTTTGCGGACGATATTATGCGAAAATAAACCAGGTTATGCCAGAAAGCAAAAATATACAAAGGCTTACAAAGCCCGAAAAACCAAGAAAAACCAAGAAAAACTAAGAAATGCGAGGTTATGCAATAATGATAAAAGTGCTTTTCATCTGCCATGGCACTCCAGTTTTATGATAATGCATACTTTCGCAGACTGGGGCAATACAGGGCAGAATAGGGCAGAAAGCCTTGGAATTACTACGGTTTAGACTACTAAGGCATATTACTACAAGTGGGATAAAGGCAAAGGTGTTGGGATAATTCCTTAGTAGTAATGGACTACTTAGTGATGGAATATGAATGATTAAACCACAGTGATTGGTAGGTGGATGACTAGGATTGTGGATTTGGGATAAGTGCATTTGGTGTAAGTCAATTAGGCATGTAAAAAATAAGATTACAAAAAAATCTGCTTGCTAGTAGATTTTTTTGTCTAATATATGTCGAAAAATGAACTTGCTATATTTTTTTAAAAGAGCGAACATATATAAAACAAAAAAGTGACTACATAAAAAATATAATATGTACAAGTGCTTTATAAGATGTGCATATTTATAATCAGTAAAGACAATATTCTGATTTGAATAAAGAATATCAATAGAGAGTCGATGGTGTGGTTAGCGGATTGTAAATGATTAAGAAATAAAGAAAAAGGCAGACTTGGAAATGGTTGGCTATAGAAAAAAAGAAATCGGTATGCTATAATTGCTAATGTTAAATAGGAGGTGATTTGATGATTCGCTATGCGGAATTTTGCGCTGGGGTTGGAGGGTTTCGATTAGGTATTGAACAGTCTGATCTGGATGCCATTCCTGTTTATGCAAATGAAATCAATGATAGTTGCGAACTAACTTATTTAGAAAATTTTAAAACCAGGTTTAATTCAAAGGATTTGTTTGATATTAATATTGGTAGTTTGCCGGATTTTGATATGTTATGTTCAGGATTCCCTTGCCAACCATTTTCACAAGCAGGGAAAGAGAAAGGATTTGATGATCCCAGAGGAACGGTTTTTTTCAAGTTGATGGAAATCATCAAAGTAAAGAAACCTTCAATTGTCTTTTTGGAGAATGTTCCTAATTTGCTTCGACATGATAAAGGGAAGACATTCAGTGTAATTTCATCTTCATTGGAAAAAGCTGGATATCGTATCTCGAAGACGATACTGGATAGTACATATTTCGGAGTCCCGCAAAGCAGACCTAGAATTTATATAGTAGCATTACGAAAAGATACAATAGGAGAAAAAGATATATTATTTACTAAGCAACTTACATCAAAAACCCCTTTGCGTCCATATATCAATAGTGGAGACTATTCAATTCCAATAAGTGAACGGTGGGAGGAATATATAGACTTATATACGAATAAGAAAACGGCAGACGAGATGTCATTTGTTTTGCCAAAGACAAGAAAAACTTTAGAGAGAATATCAGAAAATTGTGATTTAGAAGATTGCGTTTTTCAAATTAGATCAAGCGGAATCAGAGCATACTCTTTGGATGATTCATTTCCAACATTTGCAGTAAGCAATTCTGGTGGTGGTGCAATGATTCCGGTACTTTCAAGAGAACGACGCCATTTAAATCTTACCGAAATGAGAAGAATCATGGGATTCCCAGAATGGTATAATTTAAGAAGTGTATCAAGAACCGATGCAATAAAGCAATTGGCAAATGCTGTTTGCCCACCAGTTATTGCTTCAATATGTAACGATATAAAAACTGCAATTTCTATTTGATTAGATTATTTTAAACGGTCAGAAATATCTTCCCCAGTAGCCAATATAATTTTAGACGTTTCAGGAGATACGAGTGCACATGACGATGTGCACTGACCTTCTTTACATATAAAGCACATTTGTCGTTTACATTTATTGCAATAATGGCAAAGTGCTTGGTAATTATCAATACAGCTTTTTCCACCACGATCTACAGGAATTCTATGATCAAATTCCATTGAAACTCTATCTTTGGCAAAGGTGTGTGCAGACATATCTTTTGATGATTTCAAAATTGAACCACAAAAATTACATCTACCATTCTGCCTATTCAACACAATTATTCTATCAGTATTGCTAATCTGAGTCCGAACAGCTTTTGCATTGGGGTTAAAGAGAGTATCATGATCTTTTTTATATAAAACATATTTTCTATTGCCTTGAAGTCCTTCAGCGTGAATTGAGGAAAATCCTTCTTCTGTCCATAATTCACTAAAAGGCTTGTTGGCATCTCCATAGCGATCCTGAATCCAAGAGTCATTAATTTTTCCCTTGAGAATATTTTTGATTTCTCTTAATCGTCCATTTGCTCCAACTAAATCTTCTTCAGAGCATATTTCATACTTTATTAAAAGCAAAAGTCCTGCAATAGTTCTTCTTTTGGTGAGCCAAATTATTTTGTTGTTAGGAAATACAATCTCATATCCACGATCATATATTTCTGCTTTCCGAATCTCGATAATATCTTCAATTTGTAACATTTATTCTCCTTATCTTTATGTTGAATAATTGTGGGGGAATTATTCCATTCCGCAAATAGTGTGAATACCACTATTTAGTTCGGAATTTTTATTATAAATTCTCCAAAGACGTTTAATAATATCTTTATAGTAATTTGTATCAAGTTTTAAATAGTTTGAGGGCATCAAAGTATCCTGTGAACTTTCTGCTTCATCTAATGCATTTGAAAAACAGTATCCGAGTACTTCATCACCGATAACGTCAAACATGTTAAAGAAAGTTTCTTGTTCATCAGAAATATTTATTGAAATCAATTTTTCTATATTACCCATTTGTCTTAAGACCTGTTTTACTTCATCGGTATTGTTTAATAGTCCAGCAACAGTGTCATATGTAAATACATTATAGCAAATTTTGCAAAGAAATACTATACACGCAATTTGAAACGTCTTGCCGTTTTTCATCATAGGAAGAACCGTTTTTTCATCATATCCTTTATTTTTAATGCCAGTTTTAATGAACATATCATAATAATATGAAATTTTAAGAGTGTCAGCTATAACTCCAGCTTTTGCATCTTGCCCAAAAATAGAATAGTAATATTCATCTTGATACATTCGTTGAGAATTGCTACGTGATGAACCAGGCATTTGTAATATCGCAGCAAGTCCTAGCTTTCCAACCTGTTCTAATGTGGCGGATTGATAGGGCTCGGCATACTGCCTTGGTGCACGATCCCCTTTTTTTGTAATATAATAGACGTGGTATTTATGCAAGCGTTCACGAAGACGGAGCTGCTCCGGAGTATTGGATTTTAAGTCAGCCTTTTTAATTGGTTTTTGCGAGTTTGATGCTTCTGCAATATTATGAGTGAATCGATCACGTTCGTTTGCATTTGTACCTTTGGTTTTTACAACTTTGCATTGAAGAAAGAAATCGTTCTCAATATCAAGTCTGCCAATTCTATTTGTAGTTTGACCGCCATTGACAATAGAAAAGTTATATAATTTCAATACTTTTCCGTCCATTTGGAAATCTTCGCATACAATTATTATTCCGTTATTTTTATACCAGAAATTTTCTGGTTCATGAGCAATAGTTTGCTGAATTCCATCATCAACCATTTTTTGCCGTACATAATAGCGAAGATTCATTCCGAGCAAACCATTTCGTCTGCGATTTTGGAGACTTTGCAAGGATTGTGCAGATATATTCACTATAACAGAATCCTCATAGCGAAGATAATTGTCTTTGCTATCCAGTTCAAGTTTATCATAATCCACGCATAGCTTTCCGTTATCCACAGTTTCAATTTGTGCTTCAATATCAGAACGGAAATTCATCTCTAACTCGTATGTTTTGAAGATTTCAGTGTTGCTTTTTTCGAGTTTTGTACGTTCACGTTTGTTTTTGGGAGAGTAGGATGTAAAAAAAACTATTCGAATAACACCTGAATCCTCCATTTGACTTTTGGCATTACGATAGGCAGATACAACCTTGGCATTTAAATTAGATACTTTGAAATTATCGATTAACTTAATTGTTTCGGTTATTTTATAAAGCTCCCCGACAATATCTTGTCCAGTAAGAGGGGTTGATTCATAATATTTACTTTGGACAATAATCATGTCATTGCCTTCGCTGTTGGGGTCATTAAAGATTGCGTCTATGCCACCATCATTTGCTCCATCTGTAAGAAAATCAACAGCGAGGTCAGGATCAAGAGTAGCTCCGTCACTGAAGAAAAAGTACTTAAGGCACATTATGGTAAATATATGGTAATCTTGCATTGCCCTGTATGCTGAAATTTCTGATTTAAGTGTTGCAATTCGTTCTTTTATATAGTTTTGCTCATTCATTTTAAAACCCGCTTTCCAATACCTTTTTGACAAAATATAACATTTTATATGAAATAATTATATATGAGATGAATTGGAAACGCAAGATCCGCAAAGTGTATGTTACTGTAAATAATTAAGTCTGTGAGCATTTGTTTTAATACTTTCGACAAGAACTCTGTGATTATAAATAACGTAAGATAGTTTCAGTATGGCAAGAGTTGTGGTAAATGAAGATATGGGAGGGGGCATCCAAATCTCTACAATCCTTCTTCCTGAAGACCGATGGCCCCCTTCGTGCGAATTTTCGCAGAATTAAACAGGGGGGA
>OGQT01001930.1_pt1 | contig 15544 bp, 11 predicted proteins | sample 1553261 | NCBI WGS metagenome assembly OGQT01 (sample SAMEA2579992, study PRJEB22360) | human gut metagenome | biome: human gut; feature: human-associated habitat; material: faeces | place: Denmark | collected 2008/2010
CTCGAAGGGTGGCTCGTCGATACTCTGCACATCCATAGCGTTCGGCATCATGCTGGCTGTGAGCCGCTATGCCGTGCGTTCGAACAAGAAAGTTGAAGAAAACGAAAAGAATGATCTTCCCGACGACGTTAATGCCGTGAATCCCGGCATGATCTCGTGAGGAACCGATATAACGCATAAGCAATGAAAGTATTGATTTCGGGCGGTGGCACGGGCGGCCACATCTTCCCCGCTCTTTCGATAGCCAACGCCCTGAGACGCAACTACCCCGATGTGGAGATTCTCTTCGTGGGGGCGCTCGGGCGCATGGAGATGGAGCGTGTGCCCGACGCCGGATATGAGATTGTGGGTCTGCCTGTGGCCGGTTTCGACCGCAAACGCCTGTGGCGCAACGTGGCGGTGCTTGGCAAACTGTTCAAGAGCATGCGGCTGGCACGCAAGGTATTGCGCGATTTCCGTCCCGACATCTGTGTCGGGGTGGGGGGATATGCCTCGGGACCGATGCTCAAGGCTGCCCAGAAACAGGGGATTCCGACCCTGATTCAGGAGCAGAACTCATACGCCGGCGTGACCAACAAACTGCTGGCGAAAAAGGCGCGCGCCATCTGTGTGGCCTACGAGGGGATGGAGCGTTTCTTCCCCGCCGACGCCATCACCATGACCGGCAACCCCGTGCGCGACAACATAGCCCGCAAGGACATGACACCCGCCGAGGCCCGTTGTGAGCTCGGATTCGATGCCGCCCGTCCGCTGGTGGCCGTCGTGGGGGGGTCGCTGGGCGCCCGCACGCTCAACGAGGCTATGAAAGCCTCGCTTGGCCGGATTCTCGATGCCGGAGCGTCGGTGCTGTGGCAGACAGGCAAGTATTACGACAAGGAGTGCCAGGAGTTCCTGGCGCGTTTCCGAGAGTCGCATCCCGGCGTGGGCGCCGACCGCCTGCAGGTGGTGCCGTTCGTTCGCCGGATGGACCTGGTGTATGCCGGGGCCGACCTTATGGTGTCGCGTGCCGGGGCGTCGACTATCTCCGAACTGCAGATTGTGGGGATGCCGGCGATACTGGTGCCGTCGCCCAATGTGGCCGAGAACCATCAGCGCCGCAACGCCGAGGCTCTGGCCGGGCGCGACGCCGCAGTAATGGTGCTTGACGCCGATGCCGTGGCCTCGCTCGGCGATGAGGTGACCCGTTTGCTCGCCGACCCCGCACGCCGCAAGGGAATCGCCGCGAATGTGGCAGCCATGGCCCTTACCGGCGCCGACGACAAGATCGCGCGCATGGTGCACGCCATTGTCAACAAAAAAGAAGAATGACCGTATGGAATACAAGAATCTATATTTCGTGGGCGCGGGGGGCATAGGCATGGCCGCCCTTGAGCGCTATTTCCTGGCCGAGGGATATGAGGTGGCCGGTTACGACCGCACCCCTTCGGAACTCACCGACGCCCTCGCCGCCGAGGGGGTGAACATCACCTTTACCGATGACCCCGCTGAAATTCCCGCAGGTTTCCGCGACAATGATACGACTCTGGTGGTCTACACACCCGCGATACCGCACGACAACCTTATTCTGAACTGGTTCAGGGATAACGGTTTCGAGCTTGTGAAACGTTCGCGCCTGCTGGGCGAGGTCACACGCGCCTCGAAGGCGCTCTGTTTCGCCGGCACGCACGGCAAGACCACCATCTCCTCTATGGCGGCGCATGTGATGCACTCGCAGGGCACGGCGGTGAACGCTTTCCTGGGGGGAGTGCTGCGCAACTGGGGGTCGAATTTCCTGCTCTCGCCGGGCGCCGACTATTCGGTGGTCGAGGCCGACGAGTTCGACCGCTCGTTCCATCAGCTCACACCGTATGTGGCAGTCATCTCGGCCACAGACCCCGACCATCTCGACATCTACGGCGACGAAGAGGGGTACCTCGAAGGGTTCGCACGGTTCACCGAGCTGGTGCGCCCCGACGGCGCCCTGCTGCTGCACGAGGGGATGAAATTGAAACCGCGTCCCGCCGACGGCGTCAAGGTCTACACCTATTCGCGCGACCACGGCGATTTCCACGCGCAGTATATCCGCCACGGGCATGGGGTGCTGGCGTTTGACTTCGTATACCCCGGCGGCGTAATCCGCGGCATAGACCTCGGCGTGCCGGTCGACATCAATATCGAGAACGCCGTTGCCGCCCTGGCCGCCGTGTGGCTCACCGGTACGCTCGACGCCGCCAAGGCGCGCGAGGCAATCGGCTCGTTCATGGGCGCCAAGCGCCGGTTCGAGTTCTGGCTCAGGGAGCCGGGACCGCAGGGGCGTGTGATAATCGACGATTATGCCCACCACCCCGACGAGCTTGCCGCCTCGATCAGCTCTGTAAAGGCGCTTTATCCCGGGCGCCGGCTCACCGTGGCGTTCCAGCCGCACCTCTACACCCGCACGCGCGATTTCGCCGAGGGGTTTGCCGCCGCGCTCTCGCTGGCCGACGAGGTGATAATGCTCCCCATCTATCCGGCACGCGAGGAACCGATTCCGGGCGTTGACTCGGAAGTGATACTGCGCGATGTCAAATCGGCAAAAAAGTCGCTTATAGCGTATGATTCTTTGCCCGAGACGATAAAAAACAGTAACTTTGAGATACTTTTGACCGCCGGCGCCGGCGACATCGTGAACCTCCTTCCCGCTGTCGTCGAGGCTGTCACTGTAAAATGACCGAATAATATATAGCGTTTTCGGTCGCTACGTAGGGATGCACCCCGGTGCATCCTCGCATTCACCCTTGAAATGAGCAAATCAGCTGTCATAAGATGCCTGCTGACGGTGATACTGGCCGTCTACCTGGTGTTTGCCCTGTTTATATCGGGGCAGATGTCGGCTACGGCTCCGTTGCGCGCCATAAAGACCCGGGTGCTCAGCCCCGAGGGGAGCGCCGGATTCGTTACGCGCGCCGAAATTGACCGCATGCTCGGCGAGTGGGGCGTGAACCGAAAGACAGCCGCCGCTGTTGATTTACAAGGTATCGAAGACCGCCTGAACGCCATCGACAACATCGAGCATGCGGTAGTAGAGCGGCTGGCCGACAATACCGTGCTGGTCACCGTGACTCCGATGGTGCCTGTGGCCCGCGTATTCGGCTCAGACAACCGGTCGTATTACATCAACGCCGCCGGAAAAAGGCTCACCGCCGGATCGAGGTTCCACCTCGACGTGCCTGTGATTTCGGGCGACTTCGACGCCGCACATCCCGCCACCGACATCCTGCCGCTGGTACGGTATATCGAGGGCAATCCCGACTGGCGCGCGCTGGTGTCGCAGTACAAGGTCGACCCCCGCACCCGCGACATAATTCTGGTGCCGATGATACGCGGCCATGTCATAAACCTCGGCGACACGTCGGCCCTCGCGTCGAAACTCGACCGCGTGATGACGATGTACCGCGAGGTGCTCCCCCTCAAGGGGTGGGACTATTACGACACCCTCTCCGTCAAATGGGGCGGCCAGTGCGTGGCCTCGCGCCGCGACAAGGTAATCCCCGAGACGATGATCCTCTTCGACCAGGAGGGCGAGGCCGAGACCGACGATATCGACGCCATGCTCACCACATCCGACACCGTGGCCGCTCCGGTGACACCCCCCGGCCACTGAACAGACTGATACATCACATACAACAACATATAAACCATCCCCCGAACCTCCCCCAAACACATATACAGCAAATGCCAGAAAGATTCATAGTAGCCATTGAGATCGGCAGCTCGAAACTGCGAGGCGCCGTCGGCACCGCTGACGACATGGGCATGACCGATGTGCTCGCCGTAGAGGAAGAGAAACTCACCGGCAGCGTGCGCTACGGCTGCATAAACAATGTAGAGATCTCGAACGCGCTCTCACGCATCTGCGAGCGTCTTGAACAGTATCCGCGCGTGGCTCCGCGCCAGATCAAGGGCGTGTATGTAGGCCTCGGCGGCCGGTCGATGATTTCGGCCCAGGTCGATGTGGAGGCACGTCTGCCGGCCGAGATGGAGATTACCCGCGAGATGATCGCCGACCTGCGTGCCCGCGCCGCCCGCAACGTCAGCTCTGAGCGCGATGTGGCCGACGTGGTGGCTGTGCGCTATACGGTCGACAACCGGCAGCAGGCGAATCCCGTCGGCTGTTACGGCACTTCCGTAGGAGCCCGCATGTGTGTGGTCACCTGCGCCACGGTGATCAAGCGCATGATACGCCGTGTGCTCTCTGAGCGTCTCGGCCTGGAGATCAACGGCTATGTGACCCGTCCGCTGGCCGAGGGAGCTATCTCGCTCACCGACGACGAGCGGCGCCAGGGGTGCATGCTCGTGGATTTCGGCGCCGAGACCACCACGGTGGTGATATACAAGGATGGCGCTCCGGTGTATGTGGTCACCCTGCCGCTGGGTTCGCGCAACATTACCCTCGACCTCAAGAAACTCAACTACATCGAGGAGCGCGCCGAGGAGATCAAGAAGGTCTCGGGCAACGCCATGGGTTCTGACTCGCCGCGCTACGGTGCCGACGGCATAGACTATTCCGAGGTGAACAACTACGTGCATGCCCGTGCCGCCGAGATTGTGATAAACATCCTGGCGCAGATTGAGTATGCCGGACTGAAATCGTCGGACCTCCCCGGCGGCATAATCATAGTGGGCGGCGGCGCGCGTCTGCGCGGCTTTACCGAACTGCTGGCCCAGCAGAGCAAGCTGAAGGTGCGCATGGGCACCATCCAGTCGTCGGTGCGCATATCCGACCCCGGGGTGAATCCCGGCGAGAACATCGACATCATCTCCATCCTCGCCGCCGCGGCTAAGATGCCCCCTGCCGAGTGCATGGACGAGCCGGAACCGGTCGACGAGCCGGAGGATGGTTTCGACGAAGGGGACGGCGACGAGGAGGGTTCGCGCATCGGCCGTCTTGACGATGATGACCCCGATGTATTCAGCGACCACCCCGAGAAGAAGAAAAAGAAGAAGGTAAAGGGTGGCGATGAAGAGGAGAAACCCCACCGCCCGTCGATTTTCGGCTCTCTGTACCGCAAGATCGCCGGTATCATGGACGACGACGGCGACGAACTCTGATTTTCACCCCACAATAATCTGAAAAATGACAATCGAAGACGCATCAATCATAGAATCGACCCACGACGAGGTGATTATCAAGGCCATCGGTGTCGGTGGTGGAGGTGACAATGCCATCAACCACATGTATGAGCAGGGTATCGACAAGGTTTCGTTCGTGGTTTGCAACACCGACCGCCAGGCGCTGAACAACTCGCCTGTGCCCAACCGTCTGCTCATCGGCCCCACGGTGACCAAGGGTCTCGGCGCCGGAAACGACCCCGAGAAGGCCCGCCAGGCCGCCGAGGAGAGCGCCGACGAGATTTCGGCTCTCTTCGACGATGAGACCAAGATGGTGTTCATCACCGCCGGTATGGGTGGTGGCACCGGCACCGGCGCCGCACCCGTTGTGGCCCGTCTGGCCCGCGAGCGCGGTCTGCTCACGGTGGGTATCGTCACCATCCCCTTCCTGTTCGAGGGTGAGAAGAAGATTCTCAAGGCCCTCGACGGCGCCGAGGAGATGAGCAAGTATGTCGACTCACTGCTGGTAGTGAACAACGAACAGCTCACCGAGATATATCCCGACCTCGACTGGCTCAACGCTTTCGGCAAGGCCGACGACACGCTGTCGAACGCCGCCCGCTCGATCTCTGAGCTTATAACCTGCCCGGGGCACATCAACCTCGACTTCAACGACGTGGAGCGCACTCTGCGCGACGGTGGTGCCGCCATCATCTCTACCGGTTACGGCGAGGGTGAGCACCGCGTGAGCCGCGCCATTGACGACGCACTTAACTCGCCTCTGCTCAAGAACCGCGATATCCTGGGATCGAAACACCTGCTGTTCAACCTCTATTTCTCGCGTCAGGCCGACATACCGTTCGTAATGGGTGAGGCTCGCGAGCTCACCTCGTTCATCTCGCAGATCGACCCCGAAGTAGACGTTATCTATGGTATCGCTTTTGACGACACCCTCGGCAACAAGATCAAGATCACCATCCTGGCCTCAGGTTTCGAGCTGGTGATAAAGGGCGATGCCAAACTCAAGACCCGCAAGCAGCCCGAAGGCGACGACACCAAGGGGTTTGTCTCGAAACGCAAACCTTCGACACCCCGCGAGAACGACCCCGAAGACCAGAAAGCCGCCCTGCGCGGAGCCTATGGTGAGGATAAAATCGCCGCCATGGACCTTGAGCGCGACAAACAGCGCTACATAGTCCTTCAGCCTGAGCAGTTCGACGACGACGCCGTAATCGAGGCGCTGGAGAGCGAACCGGCATACAACCGTGACCGCAAGCTCACAGATAAGATACGCACCGGCGTGCACCGCCCGGCCGAGGAGCCTGCCGCCCCGCAGCCACGCGCACCCCGCGCCACCGATACCCCCGACTCGCGCGACGACGCCCCCACCACCCTCATCACCTGGTGACGGTTCCGGGGCGTCGCCCCGGAACGGGGCCGCCACCAGGCCCCGTTTTCCCCGGAATCCTCGGAGCCTCCGGCACCGCTTGGGCGCCGTCGGTTAACGGAAATAGTGCAAAGTGATTGCTGCCGCGAAAGGATTATTGCCGCAAACTGATTTGTTCTGCGAAATGTTTCGTGCCGGAAATAATTCGTGCCGGAAATAATAGTCGACAAACCCCTCAAAAAATTTGTCACGTCAGAAAAAATCTGTACCTTTGTGACACCAACCGCGACAGAAACCCGTTTCCTGTCACCGACCGAAACCCCGCGGTTTCATTTTTACCTTTTCAATGCGGTAGTAGCTCAGTTGGTAGAGCATCAGCTTCCCAAGCTGAGGGTCGCGAGTTCGAGCCTCGTCTACCGCTCCCTCCGGCGCGATGTCCCCGACATCGCGCCTTTCTCATGCCCCATTCCGCCCCTTACATCGCCAATATCTCATGCCCCATCTTTTGCCCCACCTCTCCCACCACATGTGGCCACGGTTCCTGTTATCGGCCGAGCTCGGCCGATAACTCAACAGAAAATGCTTATACAGATAAAAGATTGGAAACATGGGGCTTATGTAGAATGTGGGTGGCCGTTTGTTCCTTCTTTGTTTTACCGCTTTATCATTAGTTGTGGCTTAGAAGTTTCTTGAGACGGTTGACGAGAGAGTGGGGGAGCAGTCGCACTGTGCGGTGAGTGATTGTGGTGAACAGTACCGACATTTGGTAACCGAATGCAAACCGCGGTGAATGGAACAGCTCAGCTGTTGTCATGAGCATGTTGGCGGTTCGCAAGCCTGTCTGTCGAGGGTCGGCTGCATTTTTGGGTACTGGTGCTGTCTTTGTTATTACCGAGACGATGCGTCCGTTGGCGGCTACTGTTGTCGTTGTCTTTGCGAATGGAGCGATTGTTTCTGTCACGTCTACCCGGGTGTCGCGGTTCCACAGTATGGTGTGCCCGTCATGTTCGTCGACATTGAACTGGTGGAAACCGCGGTATCCTTCATTTACAGCCTCGTTACGGAAATGGTTGAGGTATAGGATGCCTCCGGTTTTCAGACAGCAAAGGGCCTGGAGTATCCCTTCCAGCGGGTCGGCGCAATGGTCAAGCGCATTACGGATATGTATAAAGTCAACGGTATTTTCCTCAAAATTCGAAGAAAGGTTCTCGACCATACCGAAACGTATGCGTGGCCGGTCAATATGGTACCGGTCAAGGATACGGTTGTAGAACGGAGCCAACGGGTCGACGTATGTGACAGGTTTCAGTTCTCCGTTGAACCTGTTGCCGAAAGCATAACTGAGCGCGCAACCGACATCGAGGATTACAGGATCATCACCAAGGGTACCGATGAAAGCGGCGGCGTCAAAATCGTCAAGCTCACATTCTTTGTTGTAGAGCGACCAGCTGAACAGTTCAGTCCGGTTACGGCGGTTGCCATAATAACTGCGCCAGAAGGCTACTTCATAAGGTATGCCTTTAATCCATCGTTTAGTGCTTTCTTTTAACTGCCGGGCTGTCTGATCCATGTTACATGAGTGTATTTCGTGGCAAATATAGTGAATTTTTTGAAACACCCCATGTCGGTTGATTTAAGAAATCACTGAGAAGTCAGACAAGCAGGGTAGCCATGACATGTATTGAGTGGAGGTTAGGGGCGGAGGCGGCGGAGGCGGACTTCGTCGATGAGGGCGTGGTTGGTGGTGGGGTTCATGTTGGCGTTCTCCGGTTCGAGGGAGAGGCGCAGGGTGTGGCGGCCGGCGGTGAGGTGGGTGCGCAGGGTGTTGGTCCAGCCCCAGTCGTCCCAGTTGCCGGTGCCGCGGTGGGGCATGACGATGGTGCCGATGCGTGACTTGTCGACGGTGAGGGTGCGGATGGCGGTGCTGTTTCCGGTGTTTATGGGGCCGTTGCCGTTGGCGTAGCGGAAAGCGATGGCGTACTCGCCGGTCTGCGGCACGTCAATGGTGATTTCGGGAGCCTCTGTGGAGCGGTCGGTCTCGGCGAAACCTGTGCCTGTGAAACCGCGCACGGGCGATGTGGGGCGGCTCAGCATCTCTGCGGATGCTGGTGCCGTCTTCTCGTGCGGGAACTGGGCGGTGATGACCGGGCGGTTCGAGCGCGGTTCGGATGCGAACGAGCCTATGCCGTCGGTGTTGTAGGCTATGACCTGATATTCGCCGGGGACAGAGGCATTGAACGATGTCTCGCGCGTCTGGCCTATGACGGCTCCATCGCGCACCACCTCATAATATGCGGCATATTCTATGGGGTTCCATTCCAGCAGATTGTCGGCCGAGCCACCTGAGGCGGCATTGTCGGTGCTGAACCATGCCACCGGAGTGAGCGGTGCGCGGGCGTTGTCGACACGGTTCACACGTAGGGGGGCCAGCGGGTTGTCGTCCATGACGATGCGGATGGTATTGTCGCCGGTTATGTCGCCCGGAATGAACGGGTCGTGCACCTTTCCGTTGAGATAGAAACGGCGGATGCGGTTTCCGTAACCTTCGACGGTTATGTTAAGGGTGGCGTTGCGGTAGTGCAGACCGTTGAGGGTGCGCCTGTCGGCCAGGGCTTTGGGGATGAACGGTGAGAAACGTATGCCGTCGGGTTCATATTCGATGCCGAAGAGCAGACGCATTGTAAGCGCCAGGTTGCCTGAGAGCGACCACAGCATGTTCGATGAGTTGAGCTCGGTGGTGATGTCGCCGTTGTCGAGGTTGAAATTCTCTTTGTTGGTGGCGAACAGAGCCGCGGGGCGGTATATCGACCCGAACCCCTCCATCACGCCGTCGGTATTGCCGGCCTTGGCGTTGGCCAGAGTCCAGTATGCGGCCACGAAGGGCCACAGGGCGTTGTTGTGGTATGAGGGCTGGTCGGCAATCTGCGGGTAAAAAATCGCCGGGCCGAAAGGTGTCACCGGGGTTTTCTCGGTGATGATCTTGGCGCGTGAGGGTGTGGCAACCTCGAAGAGTATGGCCAGCGACTCGCCGAGCGTCTCGGCACGCGGGTTCACGATGCTGTTGTCGCGGCCGTAGGTGTACATGGCGTAGTACCCCTTGTCGTTGAGCCACAGGTGCGAGTTCACGGCATCGGCGATTGCATCGGCGCGGCGGTCGTACATCGCGGCCTCATCGTCATAGCCGAGCCGCCGTGCCATGGCCGCCAGCACACGCCACGCCTGTGCGTGAACTACCGATGTGCCCAGGGCTTCGGATGCATAGATGTCGGCGGGTTGCATCCAGCGCGGGTAGCTCTGTTCGCGCCAGTCGATGAACGATGTCTCGCCGCGCACCAGGCCGGTCTCGCTGTCGTAAATGGCCTTATAGTCGTCGTTGAGCGAGCGCTTTGCCACAGGATATATCTTTTCCAGCCACGCGTAGTCGCCGGTTGTCTTGTAAAGCTCGTAGGCGGCGATGGTCCAGATCTGGCGGTCTGAGCTGACGGGCCAGGCGCCTCCGGAGCCGGTATCCTGTATTACGCGGCCGTCGGGGGTGATCTTCTTCTCAAGCGAGATTCGTGAGGCCTCGGGCTGCAGGGCCGCCATGGCCAGGATTATCGAATATGATACGTCGCGAGTCCACACGCCGGGCCATTCGCGGCCTGTGCGCAGTGTCGAATCGGGCTCGACGGCATTGACCATTTCGTCGAGTGCCATGTTGAACACGGCGTTCTGCAGCGTGCTTGTGGTGGTCAGCACGGGGTAGGGGGTAAGATCGTTGCGGACTTTCCACTGCTGTTCTATGGGGAACCGGTAGCCCGGTGCGGCGTGATAGTCTGAGACAATCTCGAAGTCGTTGGGTGCAAAAGCCTTGTATGGCCCCTGAAATATGGTATCGCCCTGCCAGCGGTATGCCTTTGTGGCGTGGATGACAGGTTCTTCGGCCCTTACCGGAGCAGATACCGGTGCCTCGGGCTGTTTCTTTTTTGCCTCTGACGAAAAAGGCGTGAGGAAAGCGCCGGCCGTCAGGCCGATTGTCAGCATCCTTTTTATGTTGTGATGTGCCACCGTGGTGAATGAAAGCGTTTTCTGTATTCCAACAATACGGGCGCCCGTTTTGTTGACTCGGAGCCGTTTGCGAAAAAACCGCCTGACCCGGAGGAGCAAGGCGGTTTTTTAGGGTAGTGCGACCGGACGTGCCGGTCATGCAGTCAAGTAGCCCATAGCAGAATCGAACTGCTCTTTCAAGAATGAAAATCTTGCGTCCTAACCGATAGACGAATGGGCCGAAATCTACCCACTGGCTTTCTCAAGCCTTGTGGGTCGAAAATTACGAGAATATTATTGGATAAGTATCGAAATTTTCGTTTATGTGGAGTGCTGTCTCCTGTCGGAACCTATGCGGCCGAATGTACCGCCTGTGGCGGAATGTTTTAGCCGAGTTTGTTGATCAGGATGGCCAGACGGCTCTTCAGGTTCGAGGCTTTGTTCTTCGAGATAGACTTCTTTGCTGCCAGACGGTCGAGCATCGAAGATACTTTCTTGTAAGACTCCTCGGCCTGTGCCTTGTCGGTCATGGCGCGGAGACGACGCACGGCTGTGCGGGCGCTTTTAGCGTAGTAACGGTTGCGCAGACGACGGCTCTGTGTCTGGCGGATGCGTTTTAAAGCTGATTTATGGTTAGCCATTTTTTAGGTAAAATGTCATTTGTTCCAAGCCATGCTCAGTCGGGCGCTGACTTGCTGTTATTAGTTATTTTTAGTAGCCCATAGCAGAATCGAACTGCTCTTTCAAGAATGAAAATCTTGCGTCCTAACCGATAGACGAATGGGCCTCTCCAATATTAATTAATCTCGTTAATAAACATCCGCCCTCGCGGGCTTTTGCGACTGCAAAGTTAAGCGATTGTCGGCGAATACGCAAATTTTTGGGCGAAAAATTTGTGTATTGGCACCTGACTTTATTGTGCCCCAGTATTTTGCGATATTTGTTGAAATGCTTATTTGAAATCGTTCCGAATAATAATGCTTTTCGGAAACCGACTGTCAGTCATAGGCTTGTATTTCTCCCCCGTGACTTACTTTGAACATACGCGGTCTGGACTCGTCGTAAGCCGGATTTATGACACTGCGTTTAGGGTCGAAAGAGGGTGTGTCAATGTCGGCCAGATCAACAAGCATATGGCCAATATCTCCAGTGCAGAATTGCCTGTCGGAATTCTCTCTGATTTGTGCGACTTTATCCGGGTGCTTTGATCGGAATGCCTCAGTTGTTATGACAAACATCGGGATGTCAAGCTGGTATTTGGGGCAAGGAGAAATGTCAGCCGTTGAATGCCCGAAAAAGTCACGGCAGTCAAAAACTTCTTCTCCATGGTCTGAAATATATATGATAACTGCGTCGCGGTTTTCCCAAAGGTTAATGATCTCGTTTACAATGTGGTCATTATAAAGTGTGGCGTTGTCGTAGTCTGCTAAAATGCGCCGTTGGTTTTCTGTGTGAGATGAATTATACTCAGATGGCCTGAAGTGTGTGAAGTATTTTGGGAACCGGTCTCTGTAAGTGAAATGCTGCCCATAAAGGTGTATGAAATAAAGTCCCGGACGATTGGCGCGTTCAATGAAATCTGCCGGGATTGTGTCATATCCGAGATTATATTTTAAGAAGTCTGAGTGTCGGTCATAACAGATGTTTGCCAGGACTGGATTGCATTCCACCGGGTTCTCTATCCCCGCACTCTGGGTCTGGACGCGGTAATTGTTATTGTACATTGCTGTGAAATATCCCGCTTTTCGGAAGATGGCCGGAAACAGCTGGGAATATGCTTTGTGGTCAGTCAAGGCCGACATTGAAAGAATATCGGTCATAGCATTCCGAGTGATGTCCCCGGAAGTATAAACATTAGTGAAAACTATAGCCTCTTTTTGTTTTATGCGTTCCATCATGTGTGGCATCGTATTTTTCTCATATCCGTATGGCGACGCATGATAACGGTTGAAAGATTCTCCTACGATGAATACAATATCGAATTCAGGGGCTTTCCTGGCGGTTGCGTTTATATTGCGGTTGGCGTTTATCCATCCTATCAATGTGTCCGAGTTTTTACATGCATACCGGTAACTGTTGGCTATGCGTGTAGGGATTGAATACGCAGGTATATGTAGGCCCGGTTGCCCTGTGGCGATTAAATATACAAGAACTGCACAAAGACATGTTCCCGTGATTGCGCAGGTGATTGCTAATCTTTTTTGATATTTTTTGCCGATGTTAATGGCAATAATATGTGACAGCCTGTATAAAAGGAATAGTGTAACAGCCGAACATATAATTGCCACACATATATCTTCCCAGCTAACGTAGCTTTCGATAAAAGATTTAGCTTCACCCGTCGGAGTTGAAATTACGAGTAGAAAAGGGTCAAGATACAATAGGAATCCGAATTCCTTTAGGGTATAGACATCAATAATGACTGAAATCATGCACAGGCCTATGAGTACCCATTTGAATATAGATCCGGTAATTTCTGAGAACTTTGTGACAGTATGTATGATATAAGTTTCAACGGTAGCCGTCAGACCCGAGAAGGCCACAACGCAAAAAATGCCAAAAAGCGAGAAATGCTCATGCAGCCCGAATGCGTTGGCGGTCAGATTTACCAGCAACAGCATCCAGAAAGTCAGGTCTGACGACTGCTTTAAATTTTTATATCGCATAATTGTGGTGAGCTGTGGCTTGTCAGTCATAGACTTGTGGCTGGGGTTCGTAGCTGATGCGGATCAGGCGGGGGCGGGTGGGGTCGTAGGCGGGGTTCACGACACTGCGCGCGGGGTCGAAGGCGGGGGTGGAGATGTCGGCAAGTTCCATGAGCATGTGGCCGATATCGTCGGTGGTGGCGCGCAGCGGGGCGGCGCTGCGTATTGCCCGTGCCTTTTCGGGATGGTGGTGGAGGAATGTCGGGGTCATGTAGACCATCATCGGTACGCGCAGCTGAAACGAGGGGTCTGAGGCGCCTTTGGCCGTGCCGTGGCCGAAGAAGTCGCCGAGATCGTGAATCTCCTCGCCGTGGTCTGAAATGTAGACGACAACGGCGTCGCGGTCGCGCCACTTTCCGATAATCGATGCTACGATATGGTCGTTGTAGAGTGTGGCGTTGTCGTATGCGGCCAGGTCGGCGCGCTGTGTGGGGGTGAAACGGCGTCTGTCGTATTCGTCGGGCGTGAACCGTGCGAATGAGGCGGGATAGCGGTCGCGGTAATAATAATGCTGGCCGTAGATGTGGATGAAATAGAATCCAGGCCGTGCCACAGGGCGGATTGCGGCGGCGAGGATGCTGTCGTCGGCGAGGTAACGGTCTGAACGGAAGTCATAGCAGATGCCCGACAGTTCCGGGTCGCTCTGGAAGTAATCGCCATCGCCTGTGGTGAACTGGTTCTCGTACAGGGCCGTATAGTAACCGGCCCTGCGGAATAGCACGGGGAATATCGGTGTGGATGATGTGCCCCGGTCGACAACGCTCATGTTGAGCATATACTTCATGGCGTTTAGGGTGTTGTCGGAGGGGGAGATTACATCGGTGAATACCACGAGCGACGAGTCGGCGCTCCAGGCCGAAAGATTCGGGGTGGTCGGTCTGTTGTAGCCGTAAAGAGGGGTGTGGTGGCAGGCGAACGACTCGCCGAGGATGAACACAAAATCGGTTTCGGGGGTGGTGACGGCTGTTGCCTCGGCCTCGCGGCATGCGGCGGTGAGCTCGCGGGTGAAACGCAGTGTCTGTGTCGAGTGGCGCAGACTGTTGAGCACGCGCGTCAGGGTAGTGTAGGCCGGTATGTATCCGCCGTTCGTTCCGGCCGAGCATACGGCCGCCACCCCCATATACAGATATATGGCCAAACCGGCGGCTGAGGTGCCGATGGCGATGCGGCGGCGCCAGCGTGCGCCGAAAAGCGCGTCGGCGCGCCGGGCAAGCATCCATGCCGCATATATATAAGCCGCGGCTCCGCCTGCGTACAGCGCTATGGTGAGCGGCCCGAAATAGCTTTTGCCGAAAGTGGCAGCCTCGTCGGCGCGGGTGTTCATGATGAGTTCGGCCGTATGGTAGAAGATGACCTGCCCGAAAGTGGTGATCATGAAGATGTCGGTGGCGGTCAGCAGTGTGTAGAGAGCCGTCATGATCCAAAGCGCGGCTGTGCCGAGCGGTTTCCACACCCGGCCGAGCAGATGCACGGCGAGCGTTTCGGCCGTGGCAAACAGTCCCGACAGGCACACGACGCACAGCTCCCCGAACAGAGAGGGGTATTGCCACAGGACAAGGCTGTTGCTGACCAGATTGAGAATCAGCAACATCCAGAATATGCGGCCGCAATGGCGCGTGTCGGAGGTGCGGTTCATCCGGCGAGGATGGCTGAAACGAGGGTGGATGATGCCGTTGGTGAGATGGCGCGCAGGGGTGCCAGCGCGGGGTCGGTAATCAGGGTGGCCAGAGTGTCGGTGCTGTCGGCCACATGCACATAGCCTAATTCGCTGAGGCGACGGGCTGTGGCCTGCTGGTGGTCGTTACGGTGCTCGCCGAGAGCGGCTTTGCGCGGCACCACGATTATCGGCTTTGCGCTCTCGAGAGCCGAGATTATGGTGCCCATGCCGGCATGCGCCACGATAAGACGGGCACGCGAGAAAATCTCGCCGAACTCGTCGGGGGTGATGAATCCGCGGGTGGTGAGGTTGCGTGGTCGGTAGCGGTCGGGAATGGCCTGCACTACAAGTTCCTCGCCGCCGAGCGACGGGGCGATGCTGTCAAGCATCTCAAGGAAACGGTCAAAGGGCAACTGGGTGCCGGTAGTGGCGAATATCATCGGGAGGGGTGGTTCGTCGGGTTCGTGTGGTTTCAATGGTGCGTGGCGGGGGATGTGGGCGTCAGGCGTCGTCGCCGAGCACATTCCCGGCATATCTGACGCGCCCCCCTGCAAGCTGTGGCCATTGGGTGTAGGTTTCGGAGGCGATGCGCGATGCCAGACGGCCGCACATCGACAGCTGTTCGACATTCGCTATCGAGTCGACCCACACGGCCCGCACGCCGCAGAGCCTTGCGGCGATGATGGTGACAAGGCCGGG
>OGQT01001932.1_pt1 | contig 15535 bp, 14 predicted proteins | sample 1553261 | NCBI WGS metagenome assembly OGQT01 (sample SAMEA2579992, study PRJEB22360) | human gut metagenome | biome: human gut; feature: human-associated habitat; material: faeces | place: Denmark | collected 2008/2010
TGAAGAAGCAATGAAGATGGACATCAGCAGCTATCACTTGATTCTCCTCGATGTGATGATGGGAGAAATCTCCGGCTTCAAAATGGCGAACATCCTGAAAAAAGACAAGAAAACAGCTAAAGTGCCTATTATCTTTATCACAGCAAAAGATACCGAAAACGATACTGTGACCGGATTCAACCTGGGAGCAGACGATTATATTTCAAAACCTTTCTCGCTGCGTGAAGTCATCGCCCGTGTGAAAGCCGTATTAAGACGCACAGTGACAACGGAAACGGAAAGAGTCCCCGAACGTCTTACTTATCAGTCGCTCGTTATTGACATCACAAAGAAAAAAGTAAGTATCGACGATGAAGAAGTGCCATTGACCAAAAAAGAATTTGAGATCTTGCTTCTGCTGGTACAGAATAAAGGACGTGTATTTTCCCGTGAAGACATCCTGGCCCGCATCTGGAGTGACGAAGTCTACGTGCTCGACCGTACCATCGACGTAAACATCACCCGTCTACGTAAAAAGATTGGGGTATACGGCAAATGCATTGTCACCCGTCTCGGATATGGATACTGTTTTGAAGCTGAATAAATAATTATGCCGAATTAAATAGTTATTATGAACCTGCCTGTAACTCAAAAGCATTTTCTTTCTTTTAGCCGAAAGCTTTTCCTTTCGGTTATTTCACTATTCCTGGTATTTGCCATTTGTTTTATTGCGTACCAGTATCAACGTGAACGGGAATATAAAATAGAACTGCTAAACACCAAACTGCAAGATTACAACAGCAGGCTCTACGAACAACTGGAGAATCAACCTCTTGACAGTGAAATCATCGACGGTTATATCAATAACCATATCCTGGAAGACTTGCGTGTAACCCTTATTGATGCTCAAGGAAATGTTGTTTACGACAGCTATCCAAGTCATAATAACCAGATGGAGAACCACCTGAACCGTCCGGAAGTACAGAAAGCCATAAAACATGGCAACGGATATGATGTACGCCGTACTTCCGAGACAACCGGAGTTCCCTATTTCTATTCGGCCACTCATTATAAAGATTATATTGTCCGTTCGGCTTTACCTTACAATGTCAGCCTCATCAACAACCTGCAAGCAGACCCGCACTATTTATGGTTTACCGTAATCGTGACCTTATTATTAATGATTATCTTCTACAAATTCACCAACAAACTGGGGACTTCCATCAGCCAGCTCCGTGAATTTGCGATGCGCGCCGACCGGAACGAGCCTATCGAAATGGCTATGCAATCCGCCTTCCCGCACAACGAACTGGGAGAAATATCACAGCACATCATTCAAATCTACAAACGACTGCACGAAACCAAAGAAGCTCTCTACATTGAACGTGAAAAGCTAATCACCCACCTTCAAATCTCACACGAAGGACTAGGTATATTTACTAAAGACAAAAAAGAGATTCTTGTCAACAATCTTTTCACCCAATACAGTAACCTGATTTCAGACTCCAACCTGGAAACAACAGAAGAAGTCTTTGCCATCAGCGAACTGCAAGAGATCATTCATTTTATCAATAAGAATCAGCAAGAACGTTCGAGAGGAAAAGGTGAAAAACGAATGTCTGTCACCATCAATAAGAATGGACGGACATTTATCGTAGAATGTATCATCTTCCAGGATGCCAGCTTCGAGATTTCCATCAACGACGTTACCCAGGAAGAAGAACAGGTTAGACTCAAACGCCAACTGACCCAGAATATCGCCCATGAGTTGAAAACTCCCGTCAGCAGTATCCAAGGGTATTTGGAAACCATTGTCAGCAATGAAAATATTCCACGCGAGAAGATCAACGTATTCCTCGAACGTTGTTATGCACAAAGTAACCGTTTAAGTCGGCTATTACGCGACATCTCCGTACTCACCCGCATGGATGAAGCCGCCAGCATGATCGACATGGAACGGGTAGACATCAGTGTGTTGGTAGGTAACATCATCAACGAAGTATCGTTGGAGCTTGACGAAAAACATATTACAGTCGTCAACTCCTTAAAGAAGAGTATACAAATCAAAGGAAATTACTCACTACTTTATTCCATCTTCCGTAATCTAATGGACAATGCCATCGCATACGCCGGAAGTAATATCCAGATCAATATCAACTGTTTCCGTGAAGATGAGAATTTCTACTATTTCAGCTTTGCCGACACAGGTATTGGAGTATCTCCCGAACATCTGAATCGTCTCTTCGAACGTTTCTACCGGGTAGACAAAGGTCGTTCACGGAAAGTAGGTGGAACAGGACTGGGATTAGCTATTGTGAAGAATGCCGTCATCATCCACGGTGGCAACATCTCCGCCAAGAACAATCAGGGAGGCGGACTGGAGTTTGTATTTACATTGGCAAAGGAGAAGTAAAATCAGGAGTTATCCTGCAAAACTTGTCTAATCAAAAAAAACTAACAGAAGAGAACGCAGCAAAATAAAAGGAAGAAAAATTCTTTGAATAAAGTAGAAAGGACATTATCTTTGTCACCAATGTAATCTACATAAATTCAATGTAATAATTGTTAGTTATGAAAACAAACATCCATATTCTTCCAGCTATATGCATCCTTTGCCTTTGTGCCTGCAAAAGCGGCAACGCTTCCAGTCTGAACAAAAATGATGTAATACAAGACACCATTAAAACCTTTACATTGCCTGCCATCCCCCCAATGATGACAGCCCCGGAACAACGGGCAGACTTTCTGGTAAAACACTATTGGGATAACGTCAACTTCGCCGACACTAATTACATCCACCACCCCGAAGTGACCGAACAAGCTTGGGCGGATTATTGTGACATACTGAATCACGTCCCGTTGGAAACTGCACAAGAAGCCATGCGGAAAACAATCGAACAAACGAATGTAGACAAAAAAGTATTCACCTACATCACCGACCTGGCGGATAAATATTTATACGACCCCAACTCCCCCATGCGTAACGAAGAATTCTATATTCCCGTATTAGACGCCATGTTAGCTTCTCCCTTGTTAGAGGAAATTGAAAAAGTACGTCCTAAAGCCCGCCGGGAATTAGCACAGAAAAACCGTATCGGAACCAAAGCCCTGAACTTCAGCTACACATTAGCTTCCGGCGCACAAGGCTCCCTCTATCAACAGCAAGCCGACTATATCCTCCTATTCATCAATAACCCCGGCTGTCATGCCTGCACAGAAACAATAGATGCCCTGAAAAACGCACCTATCATCAACCGACTTTTGGGACAAAAGAAACTAACAGTCCTCTCTATCTACCCTGACGAAGAGTTGGACGAATGGAGAAAACACCTGAATGAATTCCCCAAAGAATGGATCAACGGATACGACAAGAAATTTGCCATCAAAGAACAACAACTATATGATTTGAAGGCTATCCCCACCCTCTACCTTTTAAACAAGGAAAAGACCGTGCTCCTAAAAGATGCCACCGCACAAGCTATCGAAGAATACTTAACTAATGTTGAACTAGAGTAAAACGATACAAAAATGAGGGTGTTCGGAGAGGGGGGGTACAAAGCGCTGAAACGCCCACCAGTAAAGGGGGAAAAGCCAATGAAAACCAGTAGAGTAGAGAAGAGAAGAGTAAAGAAGAGTAAGTAAAAGTATTATTTCTGTTATAAACAACAGCAATAATACTGGGCAGAGAAGATGGCTTTGGATGCTGCCGTTGTCGGTTCGGATCACTTCGTCGGTGCCGTTTCTGTTCCCGTGTCCCTCATGAACTGTTCGTCCGGCAGATGACCGACTTTTGTCTGGTAGGTTGTTGATGCTCGCCCGGTAGGTAACGGACATTCACACGGTAGATAACCTACGTTTGTACGTTAGGTAAATTCTATATTATTTCACGGGCTACCGTTTCAATACTTGTTTGCTAAAGTATCATTTGCTTCAAAACCGTACCGGAAGGAATGAAACGGATTGATAATTGTTTTTAGTAAGATTGTAGGCGTATCATTATTAGATATGGGATTAAAGTTGTAACTTTGTTGCTTCAAATATTAAATGAAGATATGATCGAAGTTTTAGAGTCTGCTTTACAGAAGGCTGCGGGTGAAGGAATGGATGAATTTATCCAAGCGTTTACAGATAAATATAAAGAGATTATCGGTGGCGAACTAACTGCCGAAACAATGCCTCTGCTGACAGGAGAACAACATTCTTTGCTGGCATATCAGATTTTTCGTGATGAGGTGATGGTAGGGGGATTCTGCCAATTGATTCAGAATGGCTATGGTGGCTATATCTTTGATAATCCGTTTGCGAAAGTGATGCGTTTGTGGGGAGTGGGCGATTTGAGTAAGTTGGTTTATGCTGCCAAGAAAATATACGATAGCCATCGTGACGACTTGGAACGCGAACGCACAGACGAGGAGTTTATGGCAATGTACGAGCAATATGAGGCTTTCGATGAACTGGAAGATGAATTTTTGGAAAAAGAGGAGGAATATACAGCTTTGGTTGCCGGCTATGTGGATGAGCATTTGGAGCTGTTTGCCAAGATTGTGTGATAGAGAGTAACGAGGAAAGGCATATTAGCCTATACCCATTCTTGCCTTTCGGTATTGGAGAGATGTGCTATCTGAAAGCTAAAATATGCGAGCTATGAATGCCGGGATGAAAAATGGAATTAATTTATTGATGATTCTTGTATTGTTTATCTCATGTGTACAAGAAAAAGAGGACAATAATGTCTTAAGACGTGTGGAAGCGTGTATGGAATTATTTCCTGATAGTGCCTTGTCGCTTCTGAGTCAAATTGAATGTCCCGAATGTATGAGAGGACAACAGAGAGCAGATTATGCTTTGCTTTTAACGCAGGCTTTGGATAAAAACTATTTGGATAATTTGCAGTCAGACTCATTGATAATGATAGCGGTAGAATATTATAAACAGGAAGGTGATAAATTGAAGGCAGGGAAGGCTTACTTTTATTATGGAAAAGTGATGTTGTTAAAGGAGCGCTTCTCAGATGCTATGCAGGCTTATCTGGAAGCATCGAGTCTCTTGGAAGAAACTAGGGATTATAAAGTACAAGGGATGGTCTGGGAATATATAGGGTATTTGAACTCGGTTCAAGGATTGTATGAAAATTCTATAGACAATTTTAAACATTCTATCAGGTACTATGAACTGGCGAGTGACAGACGTCGTATTTTATATGGTTATAGGAATATGGCAAGAGGCTATTTTTCGGTACATCATAATGATAGTGCAGGTTGGTATGCTGAAAAAGGGCTTGTGTTGAGTGACACTGTTAGTGGTATGAAGGCATCTTTTCTACATTTATTAGGACTTATTGCCAATAATGAAAAACGATATCCACAAGCAATAGAGTATTTTTCAAATGCAATGGAAGTTTGTGATAATTTAAATGATAAATATCGTTATAGTTTGTCTTTGGGACGTGTTTATTCTGAAGTAGGTCAAAAGAAAAAAGCTGAAGATTGTTTTGTTTCTTGTATCAATGCAACTAATATTTTTGTGTCTTCGGGTGCATATTACTATTTGGCTGATATGCATAAAAAAGATGGTAATTATTTGAAAGCGTTTTTGTATAAAGAGAAGTCTGATTCATTATTAGAGGTGACTCGTAATGCTGAACTGCAAAAGCAGTTGTTGGATTTGCAGAATAAGTATGAAAATGATAAGCTTATTTTGGAAAATAAACAGATAAGGCTGGAAAATGAGAAACAGACTTATTTTTATTTGTATTCATATTAGGGTTGGGCATCATCGCTTTCTTTCTGGTTAGGAAAAGGTATCGAACAAAATTGTTGCGTAATGTCGAGATTATTGGAAATAATAATGCAATTATTAATAGATATGCTTGTAGAATTGCAGAATTGGAGAATGTGAGCTTACAAGAACGTCAGGCTAAAAAAGAGGAAATAGGAATCCTGAATAGAAAAATCCTTTGTTTAATAGCAGAAAATAAGCGAGTATGTGAGAATTCGAGTGTTGACGCCTTGTTTGTATTAGAGGAATTGAAGCAAGGAAATTTGATTATTAGTAATATGACTATTGCTGAACGGCAACATATATTTGACTTTCTGGATTTGGTTCATGCGAATTTTATTACTCGACTTAAACAAGAGTTTGATTTAACAAAAAATGAATTATTGTTGGCTGCGTTGCTGAAAGTGGGATTCTCTAACAAGCAATTAATGATTGTTTTTGATTGTGAAATGAAATCCATATATAAAAACAGACAAAGACTAAAAGCAGATTTAGGACTTACTAAGAATGATTCTTTAGAGCAAATGATAATGATGTATTGAGAAAAAAACGTTTTTTTGTCCTATATGTTTCTTTGTAGTGTGTTGATATATAATTTATTACCTACCCTATTTTTGTCCGCATAGTTATTGCTGAATTATTGTTGAATAGTCCCTAATTTTGTATAAATAAAAAATGAAAGACTATGAAACTGAAAATTATCTTATCTGTATTGTTGTTATTTTCTTTATTAAAGGTCGATGCTAATCCTTTGGTCGACATAAGTATTGCTTCTGGAAAAGAAGAAGTCTTTTTGCATTCAAATGATATTCCTTTTGAAATTCTGACTACGGGAAAAGAAGATGGAAGCCGTTCCGTTATACCATTAGTGCCATTTGTTGTATTCGTTGAAGATTCTAATTATTCCGTGGAATTGGATTTTATGGAAGGAATCGGGGTAGTGGAAATTGCCATTTCCCAAAATGGTTCTGTGATTTATTCTTCTTCCGAGAATATTCTATCTCCCCTTCGGAAATATTTGCAACTTCCTTTCGGAGTATCAGGGGAGTATTGTATAGAAATTAAAGGAGATAATGGGGCATATGCATATGGCTGTTTTGAATTATGATATATTGTTAACTAAAAAATGTAATGCTTATGAAAAAGATTAGTTTATTGTTGGTAGGAGTGTTAGCTCTATTTTCTTGTGAGCAAGAGGAATTGGATAACTTTGTGGAAAGTAGTGGTGTGGGGCAGGTGATGACAAGGGCGATAGGTTCTAGTGCGGATTTTGATCCGATAAGTGAGCTTGCCGAAATTCCAGTGAATATTTTGAATATTGGAAACTCTAAACAAAAGTATCTTACTTGTAAAGAGAAAGGTACTGAAATTTGTTTAACAGATAAAGATGATGGATCTTTGAGGCAGAGATGGTATCTGAAGTATGGAAGAACTATTGTTGTTGCTGGGGGAAATAATAGAGTGACATCCGATACATATGGAGTTGTTACTCCTAATAACTATTTATCTTCAGAAATACCTGATAATCTTCGTTTGAGTTATTGGAATAAATCAACTTTTGATTCACCTTTGGCTGGACCTGGCTTAAGCTTTAATTGTTTGGCTGATGCTAATTGTATGATATATACGATGTATGGAAACTTTAATACTGGTTTGTCTTCTTATTATTTGCAATCAGAATCTTCAACGTCTTCCTCTGTAAAGTTTAAAACGAATAATTCCTCAAGCCTCGCTTTATGGGAAATAGTTCCTGTTGGTGAATATGAACTTGTTGGTTTAGAGTATGTACGGACTACGGTTGACAGCTTTGAACCTACAGAAGTGATTTGTGACCATGATGAATATACAAATGAACATTTAAGCGTTGATACATGGAACTATTCTTTATCTACAAGCTATACAGAAAAATCTGATTTTTCAAAAACAGAAGGAGTAAGTGTCACTATTTCAGGAGGATTGAACGTGGGTATACCTAATGTGGTAGGAGATGATTCTTCGCTTGGAGTAAATGTTTCTGTACAGCAGCAGACAAATAAATCTTGGACTTATGGTACAAGTGATAGTAAAACGGTAACAAAAACGAGAACTGGACAAATCCCGATTCAACCAGGTGAAACTGTAAAACTTGATGCGGTGTTAGTCATGTACAAAGGTAGTTTGACTTACGTTGCTACATTAAGGAAAATAGGGGATACTAAAACGTTTAGAGTTAAAGGAAAATGGAGTGGAGACTGCTTTTCTTCTTTTGAAGCTAGAACATATAATCCAACAACAGGGAAATTGGTAGGAGAATATGTTTTAGAATAATGTGATTGTCTAAATTATGGTTGTTTATAAATGTTAAATAAATATTGGGGCGTGCAGTATTTAGATTAATCTTTCATTTAATCTTAAAAACAATGAAAAAACGAGGAGAGTGCTATATTACTCAATTCTTTTATCTAAATTTGCAAACTCTAATATTTATAGGAAAGATGAAACAATTAAAATTCTTGATGGTTGCCTTGACATTGTTGATGGGCATTGCGTTTACTTCGTGTCTGAATTCAGATGACGGAGAGTATGATGACATTTATGGCATGGTTTTAGTGAATAACTATATGGGATTACTCTCTTTTGAAGATGCTGCGGGTAACACTTATCAACCTACATCGGCTTCTGTTACTCAATTTGAGGCAAATTCGAGTTTGAAGATTTCAGATTCTCGAATGGGAATCATCTTAGGAAAGAGCATAGAACCTGAGACGAATGAAAAATCTAAAACTACCAACTTCACTTTGAAGAATTTTCAGCCTATTTCTTTTGCAAACGCTGTCGTATCAATGACAGCAGAAAGCTTGGTTGTTGATGCGCCGGAAACAGCACCGGTGATAACTTTGAAATTGGAAAATGGGTCAGTTCAGCCATTTTTGTATAACAAGGATATACTTGTAACTCCTATAGCTTGGAGACTGCAAAATGACAACGATAAGTTTAAGATGCATAAATTTGCTTTAGCTTGTGTACTGGATGAAATTGAAGCAGGGGCCACAGACCTTGTTTTCTATCTACGTCATGATAAGGGTGCTGATGATAAGACAGATGTTTATTATTCTAATTGGTATGGGTATGATATAAAAAATGCTTTAGAAAGGTTTAAAGAAAAAGCAGGAAATCTTCCTACTAAATTAGTTATTAAGTCGCATGAAAGTGGAAATAATAGCAATACAGAAATACCGGAAAACTATACGGAATATACTGTAGAATACAAAATTGCGTCTACTAATCAATAAATTGATATTGAATTACAAAGATTTATTTCATATAGCAATACTACTGATTTCCTCTCCGGCTCGTGCCTGGGAGGAAATTAGTTTAGAGGATAGGCGAAAAGTATTTACTGCTTTTGTCTATCCTATGATTGGTTTATGCGGGTTGTCCGTTTTCATCGGCTCTTTGATGAAGATGGGATGGGACGGGCCGCAAAGCTTTCAATATGCCATGACACAATGCTGTGCGGTGGCTGTATCCTTGTTTGGAGGATATTTTTTGGCAGCCTATCTCATCAATGGGTTGCGTGTCCGCATGTTTATGCTGGACAGTGATATTCCTTTGGCGCAACAGTTTGCAGGTTATGCACTGGTAGTGGTGTTCATGCTGAGGATTGTTATCGGCATATTGCCTGATTTCGGCATTATGGCTCTGTTGCTCCAATTCTATATCGTGTATGTTGTGTGGGAAGGAAGCAAAAAGGTGATGCAGATAGCGGAAAAAGACCGTTTGCGTTTCACCATTCTTTCTTCTATTTTGTTAATAGCTTGTCCGGTGGCCATTGAATGGATATTCAATAAGCTGACGGTAGTGCTAAACTGATAAATGTTATGAAACAAGCTCCTGTAAATATAAAGAATAAGCGTGCTACGTTCGATTACGAACTGACGGACACCTATACGGCCGGCATTGTGCTTACGGGCACAGAAATCAAGTCCATCCGGTTGGGGAAAGCAAGCTTAGTCGATACGTTCTGTTACTTTGCCAACGGCGAATTGTGGGTGAAGAACATGCATGTGGCCGAATACTTCTATGGTTCGTACAACAACCACAATGCACGCAGGGAGCGCAAGCTTTTGTTGAATAAGAAGGAACTTGAAAAACTGATGCGCGGCACGAAAGATCCGGGTTTCACCATTGTTCCCGTGCGCTTGTTTATCAATGAAAAAGGGCTGGCCAAACTTGTGGTGGCACTTGCCAAAGGTAAGAAGCAATATGATAAGCGCGAATCACTGAAGGAAAAAGATGACAAACGCGATATGGCGCGTATGTTTAAAAGATAATATGAGTAAACTTGGTAGTTTGGTGCGTGAGCGCATCCTTATTTTGGATGGTGCAATGGGCACCATGATACAGCAATACAACTTGACAGAGGGAGATTTTCGGGGTGAACGCTTCTCGCAGATTCCCGGACAGATGAAAGGTAACAATGACTTGCTTTGTCTGACACGCCCCGATGTGATACAAGACATTCACCGCAAGTATCTGGCGGCAGGTGCAGATATTATCGAAACAAATACATTCAGTTCCACCCGCGTCAGTATGGCCGATTATCATGTGCAGGACTATGTGCGTGAGATGAATCTTGCCGCAGTGCGCCTGGCACGCAAAGTGGCAGATGAGTTTACTTCTCTTACTCCCGACAAACCCCGTTTTGTGGCAGGCTCCGTAGGACCGACGAACAAGACCTGCTCCATGAGTCCCGATGTGAACAATCCGGCCTTTCGTGCCTTGAGCTACGATGAACTGGCCGATGCCTACCGTGAGCAGATGGAAGCATTGCTCGAAGGTGGTGTGGATGCTTTGCTGATAGAAACCATTTTTGATACGCTGAATGCCAAGGCTGCTATTTTTGCCGCCGGGCAGGCGATGGAAACTGTAGGAGTTCATGTACCCTTGATGCTCTCTGTGACTGTTTCTGATATTGGAGGGCGTACTCTGTCGGGACAAACTTTGGATGCTTTTCTCGCCTCCGTGCAACATGCCGATATTTTTTCAGTTGGGTTGAACTGCTCCTTTGGCGCCCGCCAGCTGAAACCTTTCCTGGAGCAGCTTGCTGTCCGTGCACCTTATTATATCAGTGCTTATCCCAACGCCGGACTGCCCAACAGTTTGGGCACATACGACCAGACTCCTGCCGATATGGCACATGAAGTAAAAGAGTATATCCATGAGGGATTGGTGAATATTATCGGTGGTTGTTGCGGAACGACAGATGCCTACATTGCCGAGTACTCCTCGCTGATTGCCGGTGCAACGCCCCATCAGCCGGTTCCCAGACCGGAAAATCTTTGGCTCTCCGGGCTTGAACTTCTGGAAGTGAAGCCGGAAAACAACTTCGTGAATGTGGGTGAACGCTGCAATGTGGCAGGTTCGCGCAAATTCCTGCGTCTGATTAATGAAAAGAAATACGACGAGGCGCTCAGCATCGCTCGCCGGCAGGTGGAAGACGGTGCGCAGGTCATCGACATCAATATGGATGACGGACTGCTGGATGCCCGGACAGAGATGACGACTTTCCTCCATCTGATAGCTTCGGAACCGGAGATTGCCCGTGTTCCCGTCATGATAGACTCCTCTAAGTGGGAAGTGATTGTGGCCGGATTGAAATGCTTGCAAGGCAAGTCCATCGTCAACTCCATCTCCTTGAAGGAGGGGGAAGATAAATTCCTGGAGCATGCGCGTACCATAAAGCAATATGGTGCGGCGACCGTGGTGATGGCTTTTGATGAAAAAGGGCAGGCAGACACGTACGAACGTAAGATTGAGGTCTGCGAACGGGTATACCGTCTTTTGGTGGACAAGATAGGTTTCAATCCCCATGATATAATTTTCGACCCGAATGTACTTGCCGTGGCAACCGGTATGGACGAGCACAACAATTATGCTGTAGACTTTATCCGTGCCACCGGATGGATACGCAAGAATCTGCCCGGTGCGCATGTCAGTGGAGGAGTGAGTAACCTTTCCTTCTCTTTCCGCGGCAATAATTACATTCGCGAGGCGATGCATGCCGTATTCCTTTACTATGCCATCCGCGAGGGCATGGATATGGGTATCGTCAATCCGGCTACCTCCGTTCTTTACACCGATATTCCCGCTGATATATTGGAGCGCATAGAGGATGTGGTCTTGAACCGTCGTCCCGATGCTGCTGAGCGCCTGATAGAAACTGCCGAACGCTTGAAAGCGGAAGCAGAGGCGGCAAAAACTTCCGGAGGAGAGCGGCAGGCTGCCGCCCATTCCCAACTTGCCTGGAGAGAGGAGACTTCTGTGGAAGAGCGGTTGAAGTACGCCTTGACAAAGGGTATCGGCGATTATCTGGAAGAAGACCTTGCCGAAGCGCTGAAGCTGTATCCCAAGGCTGTTTCCATCATTGAAGGTCCGTTGATGGCAGGCATGAATCATGTCGGCGACTTGTTTGGGGCAGGCAAGATGTTCCTGCCGCAAGTAGTGAAGACGGCGCGCACCATGAAGAGGGCGGTTGCCATCCTCCAGCCCGTAATCGAGTCGGAGAAAGAAGAAGGTGCGACTGCTGCCGGGAAGGTACTACTGGCTACGGTGAAAGGTGATGTGCACGACATTGGCAAGAATATAGTCTCGGTAGTAATGGCATGCAACGGCTACGAAATAATAGACCTTGGCGTCATGGTGCCTGCCGAAACCATAGTACAGCATGCCATAGAGGAAAAGGTAGACATGATAGGATTGAGTGGCTTGATAACCCCTTCGCTGGATGAAATGGTGCATGTAGCCATTGAGCTGGAAAAGGCAGGTCTGGACGTTCCTCTGCTGATAGGTGGTGCCACGACTTCACCGCTTCACACAGCTCTGAAAATTGCTCCGGTCTATCATGCTCCCGTAATCCATCTGAAGGACGCTTCACAGAATGCTACAGTAGCAGCCAAGCTGATGAATCCTAAGACAAAGGAGGAGCTGGAAGAAGAACTGCATGAGAAGTATCGGCAGTTGTGCGAAAAGAACCGGGAGAAACAAGTGACAACCGTTTCCCTGGAAGAAGCGAGAAAGAACAAACTGAATCTGTTTTAAATAGGAAGGAAAATAAGGATTAGGGATTAATCCTTAATCCCTATTTTTTTATCTTTTTCTTGTATTGCTCGAAGCGTGACGTAATATCCCTTACGAAGTTATAAGTTTCGATGCCACGGAAGTAGCCGTTTTTGCAAACGGGGTCGGTGAAGTATTCCTCATTGCTTTTTAGCAGAATGAAGTTTTCTACATTATCACGCCAGACATATTTGTTTTTGCCGTATTTTTCGGCCAGTGCCATGGCATCCAGCACATGGCCGATACCGGAATTATAAGATGCCAGCACAAAGTTGATGCGTTCTTCCTGGGGTATCTTGGAAAAACTTTTGGCTGTGGCGCCTATGTATTTCACGGCAGCCTTTATGCTCTCTTCAGGGTTCTGTTCCTTTCCTTCGGGTAGCCCCATAGCCCTGGCTGTGGCAGGCATCAGTTGCATCAGCCCCCTGGCACCCGCCCAAGATACGGCAGTGGAGTCGAAGTTGGATTCTGTATACGCCAGAGACGCCAGCAGACGCCAGTCCCAGTCTATTTCGGGAGCATATTTCTTGAACAAATCATCGTAATGGGAAATTTTTCCTTCGCGCAGGGAGAGGATAGGAGAGTGGGGAATGGCCTTGCCGATTTCAAAATATCGTTTCATACTTGCCGTATAGGCAGGTGAAGTCATATTCTCCTCATGCCATTTGTTGGCGGCGCCTGCCAGTTGCGGACAGTCTTTCCGGACTGCCCACGATGCACGCTGGTCAAAGCTGATGGAGAGTCCGATATTCAGGTTGGGGTAATAGGTGGTATTAAGCTGTGCCACGTCATTGTCTGCTACGGTATAGGGGATTTTTCCTTGTGCCACCTGGGTGATGAGGTCTTCTGCACTGATACTGTCGTTGGTCACTTTATGGATGTGGATACCTCCTCCGAGCTCTTCGTCCAGATTGACCAGCCGTTCATAATATTTTCCGGGCTTCACATATACATCTTTCCCGATGAGTTCCGTCACGTCTTTCAGTGGTTTGGTGCGTCCGCCGTTACGTTGCACGATGACTTGGTGCGTGATGACCTCCTCACCGCAATATATCAGGCTGTCTTTCCATTCTTTAGTGATAGGCAGGTTGTAGGCAATGAGGTCTCCCTTGCCTGCCAATAACTTCTCTATGAGTTCGTGCACGTTCCGGGCTACCTCTATTCTTAGCTTTACTCCCAGGCTCTTGGCAAACTGTTCGCTTAGCTCATACTGGAATCCCATGTCCTGGCCACGGTAGATGAAGTAGGAAGTGGAACTGTACAGTGTCAATACAACCAGTTCTCCGCTATCCTTTATCTGTTGCAGGTCATCCGCTTCTTCTTTTTCGGCAGGATGTCCTCCACGGCATCCTGCGATGCAGCACAACAACAACAGCAAGATAATTGGGACGGGAGAATTGATAATGGATGATTTATGTCTGGCGAAAGAAAACAGGCTGTTCATATCTCATAGGGTTTAGTGCGTTCTTAATCCTCCATTATCAATCCTCCATTATCAATTCTCCATTACAAATTAACTCCCCAAGTGCTTCTTGATGTACATGGTCAATATATCAATGGCCACCTGGTTGTTTCCGCCTTCCGGCACAATGAGGTCGGCGTATCGTTTGCAGGGCTCTATGAATTGCTGGTGCATGGGTTTTAGTATGCGTGTATAGCGCTCCATGACGGCTTCGGCCGTGCGTCCGCGTTCCACCACGTCACGCTGGATTACACGAATTAGGCGTTCGTCGGGGTCAGCGTCTACAAATATCTTGAGGTCCATCATGCTTCGCAGTTTCTTGTCGCACAAGGCAAGGATACCTTCTATGATGATGACTTCCCGGGGGGCGATATGGATGGTTTCGGGCTGCCGGGTACACGTCAGGTATGAGTAGGTGGGCTGTTCTATGCTTCTTCCTTCGCGCAGCATGGCGACATGCCTGGAAAGAAGGCTCCACTCGAAAGCGTCGGGATGGTCGAAGTTGATGTTCTGCCGTTCTTCCACGGGCACATGGCTGCTGTCCTTGTAGTAAGAGTCTTGTGGCAATAATACCACTTCACCAGCCGGTAGGCTTTCGATAATTTTACGTACGACGGTGGTCTTTCCCGAGCCGGTTCCGCCTGCAATTCCTATTATTAACATCCGTTTAAGTGTATATTTGAAACAAAACCAGTATTTTTGCAGTTGTTAAAACAGCCGCTTAGGCTGACAAATATAGTGATAAATCATTTAAATGGCAAAGTTATGGTAAAGCACATTGTATTATTTAAGTTAAAAGATGAGGCACCGGCTGACGAAAAGTTGGCTGCGATGAACAGTTTCAAGGCAGCTATCGAAGCGCTTCCGGCTAAAATATCCGTTATCCGCAAGATTGAAGTCGGATTGAACATCAATCCTGCCGAGGCTTGGAGCATCGCTCTTTACAGTGAGTTCGATACGTTGGATGACGTGAAATACTATGCTACCCATCCCGACCATGTAGCTGCCGGCAAGCTTATCGCTGCTGTGAAAGAGAGTCGTGCCTGCGTGGACTACGAGATAATTGAAAATTAAAAATTAAATCAGAGAACATGAAGAAATTACTGTTCCCTTTCGTTCTGTTGCTCTTCGCTGTGGCGATGCAGGCACAGATACAAGACCCCGTCAAGTTCAATTCCGAACTGAAGATTTTGGCTGCCGATGAAGCGGAGGTCGTTT
>OGQT01001935.1_pt1 | contig 15525 bp, 9 predicted proteins | sample 1553261 | NCBI WGS metagenome assembly OGQT01 (sample SAMEA2579992, study PRJEB22360) | human gut metagenome | biome: human gut; feature: human-associated habitat; material: faeces | place: Denmark | collected 2008/2010
CCGGGAAAACGACAAGATTAGCGACTTTGGAAATGATTTATCGGAAAATAAAATAGCTATATCAGGACAATATTAGTCATATCTTCCCAATAAAATCCGTACTTTTGTACTCCATTTTAATGCAGAGATATGAGCTACGTAGTAAAGAGTCCTGTTTCACTGAAAGCTTCCATCAAGCTTCCCGCATCCAAGAGTATCTGTAATCGTGCGTTGATACTTAATGCGTTGAGCTATAGTCCGTATGAAATTCGAAATTTGTCGGATTGCGATGATACGGAAGTGATGGTGAAGGCATTGAATTCGAACGATCGTGACTTTGATATAAAAGCCGCGGGGACTGCGATGCGGTTCCTGACGGCTTTTTTGTCTAAGGTGGTGGGCGAATGGACGATTACCGGGACCCAGCGGATGAAGAACCGGCCGATCAAGATACTGGTGGATGCACTGAATTCGTTAGGAGCAAGGGTGGAATATATGGAGAAGAAAGGGTATCCTCCTCTTCGCATTTTCGGAAGTGCGCTGCAGGGAGGTGAGATTTCGCTTGCAGGCGGGGTTAGTTCGCAGTACATTTCAGCGTTGTTGATGATCGCGCCCCTAATGGAGAAGGGGCTGACGTTGCATCTTGAAGGTGCTATAATTTCAAAACCTTATATTAACCTGACATTACAGCTGATGGAGCAATATGGGGTAAAGGCGGACTGGAGCGGGCAGACCATTAAAGTAAGGCCGCAGGACTATCATCCGATACCTTTTACCGTCGAATCCGACTGGAGCGCCGCTTCCTACTGGTATTCCATGATGGCGTTGTCTAAGAATGCTGAAATCGAGTTGTTGGGACTATTTAAGAACAGTTTGCAAGGAGATGCCGCCGGAGCCAAATTGTTTGCACAGCTTGGTGTGGGCACGACTTATATGGATCGGGGTGTTATTTTGAAGCACAATGGGAACAGGACAAAAAAACTGAATTATAACTTCGTGGGCGAGCCGGATCTGGCTCAAACCTTTGTCGTAACCTGTGTGTTATTAAATATCCCTTTCCGCTTCACCGGTTTGCAAAGTCTGAAGATAAAAGAAACCGACCGTATTGAAGCGCTTAAGACGGAGCTTTGTAAATTAGGGTATCTCTTGACAGACAGCAACGACAGTATTTTAGAATGGAACGGCGAACGTTGCGAACCACAAGCACATCCGGTGATCGCGACCTATGAAGATCATCGGATGGCAATGGCATTTGCACCCGTCGCCCTGGTTGTGCCGGAAGGGATTGAGATTGCCGATCCGCAGGTGGTCAGCAAGAGTTATCCGCACTTTTGGGAAGACCTGAAAAAAGCCGGCTTTATCATAATTGACAATGGATGATTGGCAGTTGGCAATTGGTAATCAGCCGCCAGCTCCCTTAATTTCATTATTAATTATTAATTCTTAATTCTTAATTATCATGTGGTATATAGTAATAGGAATAGTCGTTTTGGGTGTCGTTGCTGCCATTGCCGGTTATTTTCGGAACCGGAAATTGCAGAAGATGCTGGAACGCGGGGAGATTACCGAAATCCCCGAAGCACAGGAACTTGTCACTGATGAATGTTGCGGACAACATGAAACTTGCGAACGCGACAGCCTGCTGGCAGCAGTAAGCAAAAAAATCGAGTATTATGACGATGAAGAACTGGACCGCTTCCAGGGAGTCGAGGCCGATGCTTACGATGAAGATGCCGTGAATGAGTTTCGTGATGTGCTTTATACGTTGAAGGAAATAGAGGTGGCTGGTTGGCTGCGTAGTCTGCAACTTCGTGCTATTAATTTACCGGATGAGTTGAAGGACGAGGCGTTCCTGATTGTCGGCGAACGGCGCATACATTAGGTTCCATAGGCATGAAACGAAAATTTCCCTTGTGTGGAACAAAAGTTTCATAGGCATGAAACAGGAGTTTCCCTATAATGAAATGAAAGCTTCCTGCCGGGAAACCATAAAAAAGGATATAAGAAGATAGAAAATGGATTTACTTCAATATGGTTTTTTCCAACATGCTCTTTTGGGCAGTCTGCTAACCGCGATCGCTTGTGGGATTGTCGGGACGTATATCGTGTCACGACGACTTGTTTTTATCAGTGGAGGTATCACGCATGCTTCTTTCGGAGGGTTGGGATTAGGTTTCTATCTTGGGATGAATCCGATCCTGATGGCAATGTTGTTTTCCGTACTCTCCGCATTCGGGGTGGAGTGGGTGAGCAAGACGCAGAATGTGCGTGAAGACTCTGCCATTGCCGGTGTCTGGTCGTTAGGGATGGCATTGGGCGTCATTTTCATATTCCTGACACCCGGATATGCACCGAATCTTTCTGCCTACCTTTTTGGGAATATTCTGACTGTTTCGACGGGAGATATTATCTGGATTGCTGCTTTGGCGTTATTGCTGGTGGTTCTTTTTACCCTTTTCCTGCGGGAGATTGTTTATGTGGCGTTTGACAGGGATTTTGCTGTGACACAAGGGTTGCCTGTCAAGTGGATAGAATATGTGATGATGTTCTTTATCGCCGTGACGATCGTCCTTTCGATCCGTCTGGTTGGGATTATGCTTCTGATGAGTCTGCTGACATTGCCTCAGATCACTGTAAACCTTTTTACGTCAGACTTCAAGAAGATTATTCTCGGAAGTATTGTTATCGGTTTCCTGGGATGTGTGTCCGGGCTTGTTCTTTCTTATTTTCTGAATGTGCCTTCCGGAGCGTTTATTATTCTTGTCCTTGTCCTTTTCTTTTTAGTAGTCAAGGCAATAAAAGCCCTATTGGAGCGTTAAAGAATTAGTGTAGAAGATGATTTATCGGTATGATTTTTATAACCATGCCATCTATGTTTAGCATCGGCAAATCATCATTTATCTCACAAACAAATACAATGAAGAAAGGTTTCTACTATATAATTGCATTATTGATTGTCTCTTTGTTTTGGTCTTGCAGTACGAAGAAGAATACCAAGGCAAGCCGCTTCTATCACGCTTTTAATTCCCGCTATAATATCTATTTCAACGGAAAAACATCGTTTGACGAAGCGTTGCTTTCCATGCAGAACGGCTATAAGGAAAGCTATTCTGACATGATCCTGATGTACCCGATCAGTGCCGAGCCCAAAGACAAGCCTGAAACGGGAGGTCCTTTCGACCGGGCGATCGAGAAAAGCAATAAAGCGATCAAGCTCCACTCCATCAAGGCAAAGCCACCTAAGAAGCCAGGATGGCGCAACGATCCCAAGCAACGTGCCTGGCAGGAACAGGAAGAATACAATCCGTTCCTCAAAAAGTGCTGGTTGATGATGGGGCAGGCGCAGTTCTATAACGCCGATTTCTTGCAGGCATCTGCCACCTTCTCCTACATTGCCCGCCATTATGCCCATGATGAAGAGGTTGTGGCCGAAGCCCGTCTCTGGCAAGCCCGCTGCTATTCCGAGATGGAATGGTTTTATGAAGCAGAAGATATCTTAGGGAAACTGAATACGAACGGTATTCCCCGCAAGAACTTGAACCAGTATGCGACGGTATATGCCGACTACTTGGTGAAGAATAAGCAATATGAAGAAGCGGTCCCTTATTTCAAGACAGCGATCAAGGCGGAGAAGAACCGACTCCAGCGTACTCGGATGAAGTACTTGTTGGGGCAAATTTACGCTGAACAGGATCAGAATGGACTTGCTTACCAGATGTTTGGGCAGGTGATCAAAGCCAATCCTCCCTATGAGCTGGAGTTTGCTGCCCGTATCCGTCAGACCGAAGTATTCACCGGCGGTAATTATCAGAAAGTGATCAAGATGTTGGGGCGGATGGCAAAAAGTGATAAGAACAAGGATCTGCTTGATCAAGTCTATTATGCGTTGGGCAACGTCTATATGAGCCGGGAAGATACGGTGAATGCTATCAAGAACTATGAGTTGGGCGTGGAGAAAAGTACCCAGAACGGCTTGGATAAGGCGATCTGTCAGATCAAGTTGGGTGATCTTTATTTCCAGAAGCGTGACTATGTCAAGGCGCAACCGAACTTTAGCGGTGCATTGTCCGGCATACAGAAAGAGTATAAAGACTATGAACGAGTCTCCAAACTGTCTGCTATTCTGGATGAGTTGGTTGTGCATGTGGAGGCGGTTCATTTGCAGGATAGTTTGCAAACCCTTGCCAAAATGCCGGAAGCTGAACGGCTTGCTGTGATCGATAAGATTATCGAGCAGGTGAAGAAAGAGGAAGAAGAAGCTAAAGCGCTTGCTGAGAAAGAAGCCTATCTGGCGGAACAGGAGGCAAAAGGAACCGGTATCGATCGGCCGGGCACAGAGACGGGCGGTATCACATTACCGACGACATCCGGAGGGGCCGGTTTTTATTTCTATAACCCGCAAGCCGTATCACAAGGGAAGACCGCTTTCCAGCGTAAGTGGGGACGGCGTGCGCTGGAAGATAACTGGCGCCGCCGCAAAAAAGAGATGTCCACTTTCGATGAAAACGGAATGGACGAGAATGAAGGCATGGCTGAAGGGGAAACGGGCGAACCGAACGAAATGCCGGCAGATTCGCTCGAACTCGGGCTGGAGCCTGTAGCATCCGACGATCCGAAAACACGTGAGTATTACATTCAGCAGCTCCCGTTGACACCCGAAGAGATCGAATCTTCTAACGTGATCATAGAAGATGGTCTCTATAACATGGCTATGATTTATAAGGACAAGCTTGAAGATATCCCGTTGGCTACCGAAGCCTTTGAGGAACTGGAACGCCGTTTCCCGAAGCATAGCCATCTTTTGGAAAGCTATTATCAGGTCTATCTGATGGCACTTCGTTCTGGGGACCAAGTGCTTGCTACTACTTATAAGAATAAATTGGTCACGACTTTTCCGGAATCGGATTATGCGATTGCAATTGCCGACCCGAATTATGAATATAATATCCGGATGATGGATAAGGTGCAGGATTCGATCTATCAGGCGACTTATGCAAGTTACCTGGCGGAAGATACGGTCACCGTACGTCGTAATTACCGCGATGTCAGTGCCAAGTATCCCTTGGCAGATCTGTTGCCGAAGTTTATGTTCCTCGAAGCACTGACCTATGTGCAGGCCGGGGATGCCGAAGGTTTCAAGAATGCTTTGAAAGCCTTGGTTGAGAAATATCCGACAGCCGATGTGACGGAGCTGGCAGGTGAAATGCTGAAGGGTGTCCTGCGCGGACGTATGATGGTTCAAGGTGGTATCAAGGGAATGAGCTGGAACTTGCGTTTCGGTTTAGGTGAAGATGGTATGCTTTCGGCTGCCGATTCGGCCCGTACTTTCACGGCAGAGCCAAACACTTCTTATAGGATGCTCTTGATGTTCCCGGCCGGCACACTCGACCGTAACCAGTTGCTTTTCGCCGTTGCCGCTTATAATTTCGCAAACTTTATGGTGAAGGAGTTCGACTTGAGCTTTGAAGAGGCAGGTCCGATGAGTATGTTGACGATCCACGGCTTCTTCAATCTGGATGAGATCTTGCATTATTATAAGATGATCTACGGAGCAGATGGTTATGCGACCGCTTTGGACAAGAATGTGGCCATTCTTCCGATCTCCGACGATAACTATGAAACGTTGATGCGAGGAAAGACGCTTGAAGAATATATCGAATTCTTCCAGGAAAACTTTGGTGAGACCACTCCGGAATTGGCCGCCCGTTGGAAAGCTCGCATGGCTGCCGAACAGATCAAAGAAGAAGAGGCAAAGGCCGAGGCGGAAGAGGTCGGATTACAGAATTCCGAGGATATTCCGGAGGAGACATCGACTACAGAAATTCAGGAAGAAAGGCGGGAAACCATTAAGAAAACTGTTCGTCCGAAAGAGCAACAGAAACAGCAGATCGCAGAAGAGGCTGCGATATTACCTGTCGTGAAAGACACGATGACTGTTCATAAAGAGGAAACACTCCTTCCTGCGGATACGGATACTGTTTTCGTACGACCGGCTGCTAAAGATACGGTTGCTCCTGCGTCATCTGACACCGTTCCTGCTGTTGTCGCTCCTATCGAGCAACCTAAGGAACTTACATTGAAAGAGATCGAAGAACTTCGCAAGCGTGAGGCCGCCGAAGAGGAAGCTCGCAAGGAAGAAGCCCGCAAAGCTTTTGAAGCCCAGCAGAAGGCTGAAAAAGAATTGCAGGAAAAGAAAGCAAAAGAAAATGAGGAACTTCTGAAGAAGCAAAAGGCTGAAGAAGAAGCTTTGTTGAAAGCAAAAGCCGAACGCGAAAAACAGCTTGAACGCGACCGTAAAGCCAAACTTCAACAGGTCGAAGCTGAACGTAAGGCGAAACTCAAAGCCCGTGAAGAATTGCGTAAGCAGAAAGAGCGTGAGTATAAGGAACGCCTGAAGCAAAAAGAAAAAGAACGTAAGCAGAAGGAACGCGAATACAAAGAAAAACTGAAAGCCAAAGAAAAAGCTCGCCGCGAAGCCCAAAAAGCTAAAGAGGCAGCTGCCAAAGCGAAAAGAAAGTAGTAAATTGTTTGGTACGCAGGTAAAGATATTATCTTTGTAAGAATGATATCCCGATTCTTCATGCAGTCATTAAGCGGATGATTACAGATCTGAACTAATCGTGTATAAATAAGGAAACGGGCTGTGCCAGCAGGAAATTGGCGCAGCCCGTTTTTTCAAGAGGATTTCTTAGAACCCGAAATACCCTTTTGCGTTATTGTAACTGATGTCTTCGACCATCTTGCCGATAAACGGCAGTTCGGATGCCGGTAGCAGACCGTCTTCCACTTCGCGGCCCAGGATGTTACACAGGATGCGACGGAAGTATTCATGGCGTGGGTAGGATAGGAAACTACGAGAATCTGTCAGCATTCCGACAAAGCGGCTTAGCAATCCTAAGTCGGACAATGCGTTCATCTGTTTTTCCATACCGTGAATCTGATCCAGGAACCACCAGCCGGAGCCATACTGCATCTTGCCCGGAACCGTACCGTCGTTGAAGCTGTAGATCGTTGTCATCAGCAGCTCGTTGTCGCGCGGGTTCAAGTTGTAGAAAATGGACTTTGCCAGCACGCCTTCTTCGTCCAAACGGCTCAGGAAACGGGCCAGCGGAGTTGCAACTTCTGCATCTCCAATCGCATCGTAGCCGGTATCGGGGCCTAACTTTTTGAACATGCGAGCGTTGTTGTTACGAGTTGCACCATAGTGGAACTGTTGTACCCAGTCGCTTTTGGCATCCATGACAGCAAACTCATATAGCATGGCAGAACGGAATTTGTCGATCTCTTCGGCTGTCAGTTCTTTCTTCATACGCGCTTTCAGGAAGATAGCCTCAATTTCTGCATCCGTGTAGGGTTCGGCATAGAAAGTGGTCAGACCGTGGTCAGACAGGCTGCAGCCCTGTGATGCAAAGAAGTCGTGACGTTTCTGCAAAGCGTCGATCAAGTTTTTGAAGTTGAGGATCGACATATCGGCAGCAGCTTCCAGCTTGGTCAGGTATTCGTTATATGTATCGACATTCTCGATGGCCATCGCCTTGTCCGGACGCCAGGCTGGCAGAACTTTGGTCTTCAGACCACTCTGGCGGATCTGGGCGTGATATTTCAAATCATCGATCGGATCGTCAGTCGTACATACGACTTCCACGTTCATACGCTCCATAATTGCCTGAGCGCGGAATTCGGATGTTTGCAATTTGGCTGTACATTCGTCGTATATCTCGCGGGCGGTAGATGGGTTCAGTACCTTGTCTATGCCGAAGATACGACTCAGTTCAAGATGAGTCCAATGATATAGCGGGTTGCGCATGGCATATTGCATAGTTTCAGCCCATTTTTCAAACTTCTCGTACGCCGGTTTGTCTCCCGTGATATATTCTTCGGGTACGCCATTGGCACGCATCGCACGCCATTTATAATGGTCACCACCCAGCCATATCTCTGTCAAGTCGGCAAACTGGTAGTTGTCGGCTATCTGTTGTGGAATCAAGTGGCAATGGTAATCGATGATTGGCATTTTTGCTGCATGTTCGTGATACAGTTTCTGAGCTGTCTCGGACTGGAGCAGGAAATTGGAATCGAGAAAGGATTTCATGATTTATGATTTTAGATTTATGATTTATGGATGATAGGTGAGAGGGTGTCAAATTGATATTACCGGACGCAGATGAGTCAGAATACGCAAACTGATGCAGATTTATTTAGTTGATAATTAATAATATCTGCGCTCGTCTGCGTCCCATGAATACCTATATTTGACACACTCTCATCGTTTACCGATATTTTTTAATAGTTGCCAGTGCGTCGCGGCAAAGTGTGGAGATTGCCTCCCAATTGCCGGCTGCAATCATTTCTTTCGGGAACAACTTGGAACCCATGCCTACGCAAGTCACGCCAGCTTTAAACCAGGCTGACAGATTTTCTTCCGTTGGTTCTACGGCACCTGTAGCCATGATCATGGACCAAGGCATAGGAGCTTTAATGTTCTTTACGAACGATGGTCCGCCTACGTTTCCGGCGGGGAAAATCTTGCATAAGTCACAACCAACTTCTTGGGCGAAACCGATTTCCGAAACGGAACCGCATCCTGGTGTATACGGGACTAAGCGACGGTTGCACACCTTTGCAATTTCCGGATTGAACAACGGACCGACGATGAAGTTGGCCCCCAATTGCAAGTACAGGGAAGCTGTTCCGGCATCTACGATAGAGCCGACACCTAATACCAGATCGGGGCATTCTTTGGCAGCGAACTTGATCAGTTCGGCAAATACTTCGTGGGCGAAGTCACCGCGATTGGTGAATTCGAATGCACGGACACCGCCTTCATAGCAGGCTTTGACAACCTGCTTTGCGATTTCTACATCCTTATTATAGTAAACAGGTACCATTCCTGTGCTGACGATCGCGTCGAGTACCTGCATTTTATTGAATCGAGCCATAATTAATAAATTAAAGAATTAAAGAATGAAGAATTAATTGTCAATTACCTTGACACTCGTCCCGAAGCATCTCCACCCATCAGTTTTTCAACTTCATCGACAGTCACCTGATTGAAGTCACCGTAGATAGTATGTTTCAGGCAAGAAGCTGCAACAGCGAAATCGAGTGCTTTCTGGTCGTCTGTCGTATAAGTCAGCAGACCATAGATCAAACCACCCATGAAAGAGTCGCCGCCTCCTACACGGTCAACGATATGTGTAATGTCATAACGACGAGACTGGTACAGTTTGCCGTCGGCATAAAGAACACCGCCCCATGTATTGTGGTTGGCATTGATAGCGCCGCGCAATGTGATGATCACTTTCTTTGCACGCGGGAATTTGGCCATCAGCTGTGTACATACGGATTCGAACTCGGCTGCATTCACCTCGCCGTTTGTTGCTGTCACGTCAAAGCCTTCCGGTTTGATGCCGAATACCTTTTCTGCATCCTCTTCGTTTCCTAAAATTACATCACAACCGGCAACCAATTCCGGCATCACTTCAGAGGCGGTTTTGCCATATTTCCACAGGTTCTTGCGATAATTAAGGTCGCATGATACGGGGATGCCCATACGGTTTGCTACTTGTATAGCTTCAAGGCAAGCATCTGCCGCACCTTGTGAAATAGCTGGTGTAATACCTGTCCAGTGGAACCAGGATGCATCCTTGAATACTTCTTCCCAGTTTACCATTCCCGGCTGGATTTCAGAAATAGCCGAATGAGCGCGGTCATAGACGACTTTGCTGGCGCGGGCTACAGCACCTGTTTCCAGGAAATAGATACCCAAGCGGTCACCGCCGTAAACGATGTGAGAAGTCCCAACACCATACTTACGCAGGTCCATTACGCAAGCGCGTGCAATGTCGTTTTTAGGCAAACGGGTTACAAACTCGGTCGCAATACCATAGTTAGCCAGTGATACAGCAACGTTTGCTTCACCGCCACCAAAGGTAGCATTCAATTTATCACTCTGACAAAAACGGAGATAGTCTGGTGTGGCCAGCCTAAGCATGATTTCTCCAAAGGTTATTACTTTTTTATCCATATCAATGGTTTATAATGTGTTCAGGCCACAAAAATAGGAGTTTATTTTTAAATAAACATGGTGTGTGCGCGAAAACATTGCGATCTTCAAGAATAATTTTGTAACATCAGAAATATAAGCGTAGTTTTCGTTGCGATTGATTATTTCACCCTCTTCGTTCTTCCGGCCTCCGTACATCGAACGTCGGAACGCGGAAAACCTTTGTATTTAAGTCGCCCGGATCCTGACACATTCCCTTCCAGCATCTCGGTGACGTGGACTTTTCCTTCTCCGGCCCCACTGACATGGCAATTCAGCTCTTCCGTAATAAATCCATACGATTTGAGTTCTCCGGCATCTCCCACCTTATATTTCCCTGTTTGCGCTTTCCCTTTCAACTCCAATACTCCGCAACCTTTGATTACGGCGTTCATATGGCGGCATTGTAGGTCGGTCACTTTTAATTTGCCGGTATCACTTGCTTTCATCTTGCAGTTTTCTTCAACCCGTATCGGCTTATTGCTGTGTACATCTGATATTCCACCTGCCGTCAGATCCAGGTTTTTCGCATTCAGGCCGGTTTGGAAAATAAAGTGGAAAGCCCCTTCTATATGCGCTTTGTCCAAGCAGGCGGATTGGGCGTCTACAATCAGGCGGGTCGGTTGCAATCGTTCCTTGTCCTTTGTTCCTATAACGAGGCAACCTTTCTGCACCTTGATCTCCAAATGGGGTAACAAATTGCTGTCGGTCGTAAGTCGCACGGAAGAGGAATTTCCCTTTTGTGAATAATTGAATATCGGTTTTTCGATATTGCCACCTATCTTCAACTGGGTGTATTCTGATATGGGAATATCCTTGGTAACAATATCTCCGTTCCCTTTTATGGTTTTAAGCTCTTCAGCCATTACTGTGGCAGCAAAAAAGAATAGAGGTGCGAATATATATAAGAAGATCGTTTTTCTCATAAAAGTTATATTTGTCTGTTTTTGGCAAATATAGATATATTATTGGAATATCAAACCGGAATTTGGCAGGTTTGAACCGTAAATGATGATTTATCAGGTATATGGCAATCAATTAATAATGGTTATGACGAACTTGTCTCCTTTTTGTGTATCGAATAGTGCTTGGTGGTATTCTTTGCCGTTCGATTGGACAGGGGAGGAAGTCGAGATGGTTTTGCCGTTTTGTTTGACCGTAAAAGGCCGGCTTGTACGAAGCGTGCAGCTCTTCCCAGACAATGAACGGATCTTGACCTCTGTCAATATCCCATCCTGCCAGTTCATGGCGATCTCGAAGTTACCCCGTGCTTTCAGACCGGAAACAGAACCTTCCTTCCATACATCGGGCAAGGCAGGCAACAGATGAATGTATCCGGTGTGGCTTTGCAGCAGCATTTCAACGACACCTGCCGTATAGCCGAAGTTGCCGTCGATCTGGAAAGGAGGGTGTGCGCACAATAAATTCCGGAAGAGTCCTCCACCTTTATGCGCACTGTTTCCGAATCCGACAGGATTGAACAGGTTGGCAATGATCTTGTAGGCATGATTGCCGTCCAGCAGGCGTGCCCAGCAGTTTATTTTCCAGCCCATTGACCAGCCGGAAGCCAGGTCTCCCCGTAGTTCGAGCGTTTTGCGAACCGCATTAAACAATTCCGGTGTTTTGTCCGGTGTGATCTGGTCACTCGGATGGAAGCCGTACAGGTGGGAGAAATGGCGGTGTTGAGGTTCCGCTTCCTTGAAATCATATATCCACTCCTGTAGTTGCCCACGTTCTCCGATTTGATAGGGTTGCAGACGTGCCAGTTTGTTTTTCAGCTCATTCCGCAACGATTCATCCAGATTGAACATTTCCGAAGCCTCGATCGTGCGGGTAAAGGTTTCGCGGATGATTGCCATGTCCATCGTAGGCCCCATGCTCATAGCTGCCGTTTGTACATCTTCCGTGATGAAGCGATTTTCTGGGGAGACACCTACCGGAGTCACCAGGTATCCATTTTCATCCTCGATCAGCCAGTCGGCAAAGAACTCGGCTGCTCCTTTCATCAGGGGATAAGCTTCATTTTTGAGGAATGTTTCGTCTTGCGTGAATTGGTAGTGTTCCCATAGATGACTGCATAGCCAGCCTTGCACCATCGGCCAGAAAGAGGCCGTCGGCACGTTGTCGTTTGGTAGCGATTCTCGCCAGATAGAAGTGTTATGATGGGCAACCCAGCCACGACGGTTGTACATGTTTCGAGCTGTCTCGGCTCCCGATACCGCGAGTTCACGGATCATCCGGAAGAGGGGCTGTTGGCATTCGGACAGGTTCGTCAGTTCGGCAGGCCAATAATTCATTTCCGTGTTGATGTTAATCGTGTAACCACAGTTCCAGGCCGGGATCGTGTCTTTATTCCACATCCCTTGCAAGTTCAGAGGCTGCCCACCCGGACGCGATCCGCTGATCATCAGGTAACGGCCGAACTGGAAAAGAAGGGCTGCCAGTTCAGGATCGGCTGTCTGGGCGAATTGCTCGATTCGTTTGTCGGTCGGCATCGCCTTTTGTTCGGGAGAAGATGCCAGTTTGAAATCGACGCGGTTGAACAGAGAACGATAATCCTCCGTATGACGTTGTTTCAGTGTCTGATAGTTATAAGAGAGTGCTTTGTCCAAGATACCGGCTGCTTTGGCTGAAGGATCTATGCCCTCCTGGCTCGGGCTTTTGTCGAAACCATTGAAACTGGTTGCCATGCTGAGCACAAAATAGACTTCATCCGTGTCGTAGACATGGATGCCGGAGTCAGTAATATCACATTTCCCGTCTTTGGGGAAGACAGGTTTCAATTGTGCTTCGAAGAACATCCCTTTCCCATCGATCTCCTCACCGTAAAGCATCCGTTTGTTAAATTTGCGTTTACCGTTTGCATCGTAGAGCTCAGGGTGTTTGTATGGGTCGCCCCATTGTTCGATTTGCTCGAATGTACGCCGTTCCACATAGCCGGGAGCTTGCCCGTGAAGGATCAGGCGGTCGTCCCTCCCTTTTTGCAGGGCTGTCGGGTGGGGAGAAGTGAAATTGAGCGAGATGTCGATACCGTCCGGCGTATTACTTTTCAGTCGCATGACGATCACGTTATCCGGATGGGAAGCAAACACTTCCCGTTCGTAATGTGTTCCGCCCTGTTCGTAGACGGTTGTGGCAACGGCGTCTGAGATATTCAGTGTCCGTTTATACCGATTGGCCTCTCCTTGTTTGTTGTTTTGGATATGCAAGTCGCCGAACGGTTGATAATACTGGTGCAAGCGTCCGAGCCAGTTCTTGCAGACCAGATCGGAGGCTTCTGTATATTTTCCTGCTTTCATCAGCTCGACCACTTTGTCGAACATTTCCGGTGTTATTTTTACGTCTTTGAAAACGACCGAAGGTTCTCCGCTGTATAATGTGTTTTCGTTTAATTGGAGTTGTTCGTTGTCGGTTCTCCCGAAAATCATTGCTCCACTTCGTCCGTTACCGATGGGAAGAGCCTCGTCCCAATTCCGGGCTGGGCTGTCGTACCAGAGAACAAGCGGTTCTTTTTGTGGCGTTTCCTCACACGCCATCAGCAACAATAATAAGGTCAAATAAGTGATAATACGCATAATACATGGTATTTTAAGATTATAGAAAAAAGTGTCTGGATGCAAAGATATATTATTCTTTCATAAATGTTTACAAGTAGTCGGAATAGAAAACTGGGTTATTTGGGAATTTCCGGAACTTATCGTCTTTCCTCAGCGAAGGACGTAGCATAAAAAAACAGGTTCAAACTTACCGTCTCCTGATCTCTACCCGCGAAGTGAGTGGATAGCGCAGCCCTTTGGAAGATTTGTAATAAACTTCGGCCGCGCCTATCTTCAGCTTGGCACGTATCTTGATCGGGATATGGTTCTCGTCGTCGCCGATCCAGATTTCGGCCGCCTCCTTACTTTGGGTAAAGGCATCGTCGTAGATGTCGATATAGAAATGTCGGGTTCTGTATTTCAGTGTCTCGTTCCGTTCTACGATCTGTTGTCCGGTGTAGCGGAAACTGATGTTGATGCGTTCACGCCCTATCGCCACTTGGAAAGGAAAGCTCTCGCCACTCTTCATCTTGTTCCAGTCCAGGGAGCGCAGATACATCGTTGCTCCCAGCATGTCGAACATATAAGGCTCTTCCGTCACGAGCGTCGTGTCGATTTTCGTACGAGTGGGCGTATAACGATGAGAATGAGCGAGTATCTTCTTTTGGTCATAGGAGAAGCGGATGTCGTCTATCAGATAATAGTCGTTTTCGTTTACCCGCTTCTCACTTCGTAGAAGTAGCATGTCGGGGGTGAAATGACAATCGATCGTATCCCGCATCTTATAGACTTTCTCGATAATGCCGGAGGTGCGGAAGATAAGCCGGTAATGGCAGGATGGCTCGCCCTCATATTCCGCATCACGGATGGAAAGGGTGGCGTGGCCTGCACGGGGCATTAAAAGGCCCCATTTGAAGTACAATTCATATTGCACTTCCTCGCCGGAGTTGAATCTGTGCCGGACCGGAATTTCCTGTGCCATCGCACATACGGCCGATAGCAACAGTAAAAATACCAGCCATATACGGACGGTTTTAGAACGGCATTCCCATGTTACCGCTGCTATTATTCCTTGACGATGATTGTTGACTTTCATCCTTGTAGTTTCTTTTCTTCTTGGTTGCTTCCTTCGGCTTATTCTTCGTTATCTCAAGAGGCTTTTGCTTAGCCAGCGGGGTGGAGTTGACATTCCATGTCTCTTCGACCTGCCAGTTCTGCATGATCTCGTACATTTTGGGAGAATAATAAACTTCTTCGGGCTGTCGCTTTTCGGCATAATTACCAGTGTCCCACACTCCGTTGTCATTCGTGTCGATCACGATACGGGCATAATACTTATCAGGCTTCAAGTCCATGAAGAGTACTCCGCCGTCTTTTACTTTCGCTTTGCGGACAGGGGCGTCTCCAGTGCTGAGCAACTCGACGAAAGCAGTCGTGTCCACACCGTTGATATTGAGATAGAGGTGGCCGTATTCGTCTTCCTTCTTGATCTTGAACTCGCCGGTAAAGAAGTCGTTCCACTTTCCGTAAAGGCTGTGAATGGCGGCGGAATCTACTTCGATACGGTATTCTTCCCCATACTTCCACGGACGTCTGATAAAATAGTTCAGGCTGTTAGTCGAATCGGGGAAGAAGTCGAAATCGACCGTATTCCAAACGGTATCGATCTTCTGGTCGAGGAAGAACATATCTTTGTTGATATCCAATACCGGTTCGTTGAAGGTTACGGATATCGTATCGAACAGGTCCATCGAACCGGGAGCGTCTACCTGCATGCCTAAGAATACGATCGGATCGGGTTCGTCTTTCTTTTTTTTCTTTTTCTTTTCTGCCGGACGGCGACGTAATACCAGCTGGACCGTGTCGGTTTGCGGACGCAGGATATTCAGGGAGTCACTTTTCGGATAGGAGACCTGGACCTGCAGGGTGTCCTGTTTCCAGACGGTCGAATCGACAAGCCAGTAG
>OGQT01001943.1_pt1 | contig 15493 bp, 14 predicted proteins | sample 1553261 | NCBI WGS metagenome assembly OGQT01 (sample SAMEA2579992, study PRJEB22360) | human gut metagenome | biome: human gut; feature: human-associated habitat; material: faeces | place: Denmark | collected 2008/2010
CATGCCACCGTTCCAATGACAGCCAGTCTTCCACAGTGATCAGCAATGCTGAGGGTGTTACAGGTGAGAAGCCGATGTTCTTCTTCCTTGAGAGATACATGGACGCTTATGGTAAAGAGGTTGCAGCATTTATTGATGCGATCGTTAATGACAAAGAGACACCTCTTAATGTTTATGATGGTCTGAAACCGGTATTAATGGGTCTTGCAGCTAAGAAATCCAGCGAGGAGCACAGACCGGTTAAGATTTCTGAGATTATGGAATAATTCAAATAAAAAGGAGAATTGACCAATGTTTGATAAGAATAAAGTAAAGCTTGGTATTGCACCAATTGCATGGACAAATGATGATATGCCGGATCTTGGCAAAGAGAATACTTTTGAGCAGTGCGTCAGTGAGATGGCTCTTGCCGGTTTCACAGGCTCCGAGGTGGGTAACAAGTATCCGAAAGATCCTGAGGTTCTTAAGAAGGCTCTTGAACTTCGTGGTGTTGAGATCTGTAACCAGTGGTTCTCAAGCTTCCTGATCACCAAACCGTTTGAGGAGGTTGAGAAGGAGTTCCGTGCACAGCTTACTTTCCTGAAAGCTATGGGTGCGAAAGTGATCGGCGCATCTGAGCAGAGCCACAGTGTTCAGGGCCAGATGGATACTCCGATTTTCGGACATAAATATGAGATGAATGACGAAGAGTGGGATACCTTCTGCACAGGTATGAACAAGCTTGGTAAGATCGCAAAAGAGGAGTATGGTATTGCTCTTACTTTCCATCATCATATGGGTACTGTTGTACAGAGCCTTGCTGAGGTTGACCGTATGATGGAGAATACAGATCCTGAATATGTAAGTCTTCTTTTTGATACCGGTCACTTTACATACTGTGGAGAGGATCCTCTTGAGGTTGTAAAGAAATATGTTCACAGGATCAAACATGTTCATCTGAAGGATATCCGTCCGGAAGTTGTTGAGCAGGTTAAGAAAGAAAACATGAGCTTCCTTGCAGGCGTAAGAGCCGGTGCCTTCACGATTCCGGGAGATGGATGCATCAACTATGATCCGATCTTCAAGGTTCTCGAGGATGCAGGCTACGAAGGATATATGGTTGTTGAGGCTGAGCAGGATCCGGCTAAGGCTAATCCGCTTGAGTATGCGATCCGTGCAAGAAAATTCATTGCTGAGAAGACAGGCTTATAATTACGACAGGGAAATAGGTGCATGCTGATGTACAGTTAAGCGGAATAAAGATGTCCGCTTTGCATAGAAAAAGCGGTATCAGCCAGTAGTGCTTTGACACCGCTTTTTTCTGTAAGATGCAAACAGTGTACGATAAACAGGACAGGAGGGCCAAATCATGGCACTTGTGAAAATGAAAGATCTGCTGAGACGTGCCGAAGAGAAAAATATTGGCTGCGGTGCTTTCAGTGTTGGTAATATGGAAATGGTAAGAGGTGCGATCCGCGCAGCAGAAGAACTGGATACTCCGATCATCCTTCAGATCGCGGAGGTGCGTTTGAAAAATTCTCCGCTTCACCTGATGGGACCGATGATGGTACAGGCTGCAAAGGAGGCTAAGGTGGATGTGGCTGTCCATCTGGATCATGGTCTTACTTTTGAGTCGGTTGACAAGGCTCTGGAGCTTGGCTTTACATCGGTTATGCTGGATGCTTCTACGCTTCCTTTTGAAGAAAACATCGCCAGAGTAAAGGCCGTTGTGGAGAAAGCACGTAAATACGGCGCTACAGTTGAGGCTGAGCTGGGACTTGTGGGCGGAAGTGAGGATGGAAGTTGTGACCACGGTATCCGCTGCACAGATCCGGATGATGCGGTCGTTTACGCAAGAGAGACAGGTATTGATGCGCTTGCAGTTGCCATCGGGAATGCCCATGGTAATTATCCGGTAGCGCCGACGCTTGCTTTTGATGTATTGGAGAAGATCCATGAGAAAGTGGATATTCCGCTGGTTCTTCATGGCGGCAGTGGCATCACCGATAAAGATTTCCAGAAGGCGATCTCTCTTGGCATCCGTAAGGTGAATATTGCCACAGCAAGCTTTAACAGCCTGACAGCTCATGTGGAGAAATATATGGAATCAACAGACAAGCATAATTTCTTTGACCTCAATGATGCTATGGTCCAGGGTACTTACGAGAATGTGAAGAAACATATTCTTGTATTTAATGAGCCATATCAGGAGTAGGCCAAGGATTTTCTTGTAAAAAAAGAAAAGGTCTGATAAGATGTTCTCAGTGAAAATAACTGGGAACATCTTTTTTGTGCCCATAAAAGAGGAGAGATAAAAATGGAACAGAAAGAGACTGTCTGTTCAGTTGCGAAGAAATGCGGCGGTTGCCGTTATCAGGGTGTATCCTATCAGGAGCAGCTTCGCAGGAAACAGAGAATTACAGAAGGCCTTCTGAAAAAATTCGGAAAAGTAGAGCCGATCATTGGAATGGAAGATCCCTATTATTACAGAAACAAAGTTCATGCAGCTTTTGGCCGTGACCGGAAGGGAAACGTAATTTCCGGGATTTATGAGGAGAAGAGTCATAGGATCGTTTCCGTAGATGACTGTATGATCGAAGATAAAAAAAGTCAGGAAATCATCCGTACCATACGTGGTATGCTGAAATCCTTTAAGATCAAGACCTATGATGAGGATACAGGATATGGACTTCTCCGCCATGTGCTTGTGCGGAGAGGCTTTTCCACAGGAGAGATCATGGTGGTATTAGTTACGGTTTCTCCAATATTTCCATCTAAGAATAACTTTGTAAAAGCTCTCCGTAAAGAGCATCCGGAGATCACTACGGTGGTTCTCAATGTCAATGACAGACAGACAAGCATGGTACTTGGAGACCGCAATATCGTACTTTACGGACCGGGATTCATCAAAGATCGACTTATGGGACTGACCTTCCGTATTTCTCCATCTTCTTTTTATCAGGTAAATCCTGTGCAGACAGAAGTACTTTACGGAAAGGCTATGGAGTTTGCGGCAATGACAGGAAAAGAGAGGGTGATCGATGCTTACTGCGGCACAGGTACTATCGGGATCATCGCTTCCGGGAATGCCAGGGATGTCATTGGTGTAGAACTGAACCGTGATGCTATCCGTGATGCCAGAATGAATGCCAGGGAAAACAAGATCCGTAATGTTCGTTTTGTTCCGGGAGATGCAGGATGGTTTATGGAAGGAATGGCAGCAGAGGGAGAGAAGGTGGAGGTTGTTCTCATGGATCCGCCACGTTCCGGAAGTGACCGTAAATTCCTTCACTCCCTTTTGACTCTTTCACCGGAAAAAATTGTTTATGTATCCTGCAACCCGGAAACCCTGGCAAGAGATCTTGCCTGCCTTACTAAGAGAGATTACCTGGTAAAGAAGATGCAGCCGGTTGATATGTTCCCGCTCACCGATTCAGTGGAGGTTGTTTGCCTTCTGGAGAATCGTAGGACCAGACCGGGAAGAGCTTAGATTTTTGGCAGCTCACAGTGATATGCGATGCCAAGGGGCGTAACAAGAAGCGGATGGACCGGACGGTATACCGGAAGCTTCAGCCTCTTTTCAAAAACGGTAGTAAATTCCTTAAACATGGAAGAACCGCCAACTACATAAACAGCCGGAACCTGATAGCCCTTTAGAAATTTCTCGGTGATCACAGCCATTTTTTCTACAGTGGCCTTGATCACAGGGAAAATTTCGTCTTCTTTTTCCGGAGTAGTTTTCAATACTTCGGCTTCCTCATAAGGGATCTTATAGTGACCGGCGACTGTCATGGTCATATGGCTGCCAGTAGCCTCATCATCGGTGTAGATAACTTTTCCGTCTTTCAGGATGCTGATACCGGTTGTGCCGCCACCCACATCCACAACAGCACCGTCTGTGATCTTAAGGACAGCAGCTGCGGCAGTAGGCTCGTCCACGATATTTGTAACCTCGAAACCGGCACCCTCCAGAACATAGCCGATGCTTTTGACACTGCCTTCAGAAACTCCCGGAGGGATGGCAGCAGCACCGTAAGTAAGTTCTGTGCCAAGCCTTTCCTCCAGCTCATTTTTAAGCTTTGTCACAAGCTGGACAGATTCATAGTAATTGACGATCACTCCATCCTGAATCGCATGGGATGGTGCGGAAATTCCGGCTATGGGACGGTTATTCCGGTCGACAACGGCAAGAACGGTATTGGCAGTACCAAGGTCTATGCCTGTCTTCAGACGACCGCGGAATTTTTTACATTCACCTGTTTCTACAAGTTCTGCAAAATTGGACAAAGTTCTGTTTTTTAATTCCATTCAAAATACTCCATTTCTTTCAGACAGGGACAAAAAGAATTTTGCCCCTGATATAAATTCTAATAATTGCGGCCGGTAAAGATGGCAACGGATCTGGGCCGCATGCAGAAATCGTGTTCAATGCGTGGCTCCTGGCCTTTTTCGTAGAAATAACGGCCATTTCCGTCACCGAACGTGTTGACACAGAGATACCATGCACCGGGACGGGCAAGCTCCGGAAGTGTGACCGTTACGTCCTCCCAGTATGCGTTGATCACAATGTAGATCAGGTCATCAGTGCCTTTGCTCTTATCATAGCCTGCAAAGCTTACAGCGAAGGTGTGGGCATCTCTTGGAATGGTCACATCCCTTGCGTCAATGTTATGGGTGTGGATATTTTCCATACCGCATACTGCGTTGGGAAGCTTCCGGGAGATAACAGGGTGGTCTTTACGGAACCGGATCATAAATTTGAAAAATTCAAAAAGATCGTGATTTTTCTCCAGAAGCTTCCAGTTGATCCATGAGGTTTCGTTATCCTGACAGTAGGTATTGTTATTTCCGTGTTTTGTGTTTCCGAATTCATCACCTGCAAGGAACATCGGGGTTCCGCGGCTGGACATCAGTACAGCACAGGCATTTCGTATCATGCGGAAGCGGAGGGAGAGCACTTCGGGGTTGGTGGAATCGCCCTCTTCTCCACAGTTCCAGCTGCGGTTATCGTTGGAACCGTCGGTGTTATTCCAGCCGTTTGCTTCGTTGTGTTTTTCATTGTAGGAATAAAGATCATACATGGTGAAGCCATCGTGGCAGGTAAGGAAATTGACACAGGAATTGTATCCTGCATAATTGTCATTATGATCAGAATAAAAGCCTCCGTACAGATCACCGGAACCGGAAATACTCCATGCAGCGTCCCAAGCATTCCAGAAATCTCCCTTCAGGAAGGAACGGAGGCAGTCACGGTAACGGCCATTCCATTCAGCCCATCTGCGGCTGGCAGGGAAAGAACCAACCTGATACAGCCCGCCGGCATCCCAGGCTTCTGCGATCAGTTTGACATTTCTAAGGACCGGATCGTAAGCGAGAAGCTCCAGAAGGGGCGGATTGTTAAGTGGAGAACCGTCCTCATGGCGTCCGAGAATGCTGGCAAGATCGAAGCGGAAGCCGTCCACACGGTAGTTGATGGTCCAGTAACGTAAGCATTCAAGGATCATCTGACGTACAATGGGATGGTTACAGTTCAGAGTATTTCCACATCCGCTGAAATTGTAGTAATTTCCCTCTGGAGTCAGCATATAATAAACCTTATTGTCAAAGCCCTTAAAGCAGAAGGTTTTTCCCAGCTCGTTTCCTTCGGCGGTATGATTGAATACAACATCAAGAATTACTTCGATGCCATTTTCGTGGAGCTCACGGATCAGCTCTTTCAGCTCAGTTCCCTCACAGTTATGCTCCGGCTTGGAAGCGTAGCTGGTGTTTGGAGAAAAGAAGTTGACAGAATTGTATCCCCAGTATTCCAGAAGCCGTTTGCCATTTACAGTACGGGCATTCATATTCTCGTCGAACTCGAAGATCGGCATCAGCTCTACGGCGTTGATCCCCAGTTCCTTGAGATAAGGGATCTTTTCACGAAGACCGGCAAAGGTTCCCGGGTGCATAACACCGGAAGAAGAATCCTGTGTAAAGCCGCGGACGTGAAGCTCATAGATGATCAGGTCACTGATCTTACGGGTGGACTGCGGCATGTCTTCCCAGTCAAAGGAATCACGTACCACACGGGCATGATAGCTTCCGATCTTTTGCTGGCCCCATTCACGCTGACCGGCAACGGCTTTGGCATAAGGATCAAGAAGAACCTTTGTCTTATCGAAGATGTGACCCTTTTCCGGTTCGTAAGGACCGTCAATGCGGTAGCCGTACTCCAGATCTTCGATGTCCAGTCCCATGACGATCATGGAGTAGACATCACCGATACGACAGGCATTGGGAAAAGGAAGGACTGCGAAGGGTTCCTCTTCTCCGTAGTGGAAAAGAAGAAGCTCGCAGGATGTACCGTGGCGGGTATGTGCGGTAAAGTTGACTCCGTTGGAAAGAGGAGTAGCGCCATTTAATTCAAAAAACCCGGGACGTACAGGAAATCCCGCAATAATATCTGTGGGCCGGGATGTCAGTGTATTCTCAGAGAGCATAGTCTGATTCTGTGTTTTCATTTCCGGTATCCTCCTTGGTGAAAATTTTTTTACAAACAAAAATATTATAACTGATTTTCAGAAAAAAGTACAGGCTGGTAACCTATGAAGTTCACGGGAGTTGACAGAGATTGCAGAAATGTGATAAAAACCTGTACAGAGATGAGGTGAAAAAGTGGAAGAAAAAAGAAGAGAAGAATGGGTGGCCATTTTAAGACAAAGCCGGCTCTGCAGAAACCTGGAAGAAAAAGAACTCCTAAACCTCATGGAGCAGGAAGGAACGGTACGGACTTATTCCAGAGGGGAGCGGATCTTTCAGGAAACAGACCGGCCGGATTCGGTTTACATGCTTCTTAACGGAAGTGTGATCATCGCAAAAGAGACATTTTCCGGAAAAAGGATCCTTCTGGCGCAGCTGGAAAATCCAGGGGCTCTGTTCGGGGAGGTTTATGCCTTTATGGAGAAAGCTTCCTATGATATGTATGTGGAAGCGCTGACGCAGGTTTCCGTTCTGATCATGAGCAGCCGGATCTTTACAGACAGGGAAGAAAATAGTTTAAGCCGGAAACTTCGGGAAAATCTTCTTGAGGTTTTTGACGGGAAGGCTTACAATATGAACCAGAAACTTTGAAAATATAAGGAAAGGAATAATAGCAGTATGAATGAAGAAACACTGGAGATTTCTTTTGACCAGATAGAGAAAGAACGGGGGAAATATCTTCTGATAGATACCCGTGATAAAGTAACTGTAGAATATGGAATGATCCCGGGAGCAATCTCTGTTCCGGAACAGGAACTGGAAGAGCGGGCAGAAGAACTGAAGGGGGATAAGATACCGGTCCTTTACTGTACAAGAGGGCTTTTCAGCCAGGAGGGTGCAGAGATGCTCCGGGAAAAAGGAATTCCCGCACTGAGCCTGAAAGGTGGATATACAGGATGGCTTTTTCAGCAGATGCAGAAAGAATCCGGTAAAGAGAACAGTGAAGAAGAGGAAAATGATGCAATGGAACAGCGGCGGAAGGATATCGAGCTGAGTATCCGCAAAAAGTTCCATAAGCAGCTGTTTTCCAGATTTGCCAGGGGAATCAACGATTATGAGCTGGTGAAGCCGGGAGATAAGATAGCAGTCTGTATTTCCGGTGGTAAGGACTCTATGTTGATGGCCAAACTGTTCCAGGAACTGAAGCGTCATAACAAGTTTCCCTTTGAACTGGTGTTTCTTGTGATGGATCCGGGATATAATGAGGCAAACCGTGCGGTGATCGAGCACAATGCCAGGCTTCTCGGGATTCCGATCACAGTGTTTGAGACTGAGATCTTCGATGCGGTTTATAATATAGAAAAATCCCCATGCTATCTCTGTGCCCGTATGAGAAGGGGCTATCTTTACAGCAAGGCAAAGGAGCTTGGCTGCAACAAGATCGCTCTTGGACATCACTATGATGATGTGATCGAGACGATCCTGATGGGAATGCTTTACGGAGCGCAGGTACAGACTATGATGCCGAAGCTCCATAGTACAAATTTTGAGGGAATGCAGCTGATCCGTCCTATGTATCTGATCCGGGAGGCAGATATCAAACACTGGAGAGATTATAATGACCTTCATTTTATCCAGTGTGCATGTAAATTTACCGATACCTGTACTACCTGCCGTACAGATGGTACCAGTGTTTCCAAGAGAATGGAGATCAAGAATCTGATCGCAGAACTTAAGAAGGTAAATCCACATGTAGAAAGTAATATTTTCCGAAGTGTGGAAAATGTTAATCTTCATACAGTTATCGCATACAAAAAAGATGGAGTGAAACATTCTTTTCTGGAAGGGTATGAGGACTGACAGATATAAATAAAAGCTGCTCAGGCGTTAGCCCGGGCAGCTTTTACTTTTTCCCGCTGTTTGGTAAGATCATAATATTCATCAGAGATGATCCCGCGACTGGAAAGTGCTTCGTAGGTTTTCTGCTGTGCGGGGGTCATCTTCATTCCGATCGTGGAATTGACATCGGTCAGTACGCAGCTTGTTTTTTCTACCAGCCAGAAAAGTGCGGAATCATCATCGGGGATCATTTTCCAGATTTCGTTTTCTGTATATGGAAGAAGGGACATGAGAGTTTTTAAGTGTCCATCCTGGATCAGACGGTAATCCCCGTCCGGCATGATGATGCCATCGCCATAGAGTTCTTTTTTCTGTTCCATTTTCTGCAGAAGTTTTTCTGTGAGTTTCATGATCGGCTCCTTGATCTTTATTATTTCAACAGTTTTCAGGCACTGCTTTTTTATGAAGTTAAAAAAATAACAATCAGCGTCTATTGTATGAAGCGGCGACAAAAATGTCAAGAGGTTAAAAAGATTTTCGATGCTTATGAATGATTTTTGTTGTGCAATTTGTTTGCTTTTGTGAGGCTAAAGGTTAAAATTATGTAAAATTTATCGTAAAATAAGATCTTCTGTGGTATAATATGAATATTCAAAAAATTCAAGGAAGGACGATGCAGATGTTGAAAAACTGGAACCCGGAACAGATTCCGGAAAAAGAGGATATCAAAGTGCGTTTAAGTGCTGCAAGAACCAGATTATATGAATTGCAGATGGCTCTGAAAGAGCATAAGATTCCGGTGATCGTGCTGTTTGAAGGCTGGGGAGCTTCCGGAAAAGGAAGTACCATAAGTAAGGTGATCAAGAATATCGATCCTCGTTTCTTCAAAGTTGCGACTATGTCAGCACCTACAGAGGAAGAACTTCGGAAACCATTTCTTTACCGATATTTCAGGGAAATCCCGGAAGCGGGCAAGTTTACATTCCTGGATTCAGGATGGATGGATCAGACCTGTCGTGAACGTATGGATAAAAAGCTGAAGGGTGACAATTATTCAAAACGGATTGACAGTATCCGGAGATTTGAACGTCAGCTGACGGATAATGGATATGTACTCCTGAAATTTTTTATGCAGATCGACCGGAAAGAACAGGAAAAACGTATGGGCATCCTTCTGGAAAGCAAGGATACCAGATGGAGAGTCAATGAATATGATCTCTGGCAGAATGATCATTATAAGAAGTGCAGAAAGATTTTCGACCAGTATATGCAGGATACCAATACATCTGCGGCTCCATGGTATATTGTCGATGCCGGTGACCGGAAGTGGGCAGAACTGCAGGTACTGGAAACCATGATCAGCAATATAGAGGTTGCCATGGAAAACAGCAAACATGCAGTGCCGATCCTGCAGAATGTTTTTCCTCTGGTGGAGATGCCCAGATTAAGCGAGATTCCTCTGGATGGAAAAGAAGTGGGGGATGAAGAGTACAAGGCTGAGCTTAAGGAACTGCAGGCAAAGCTTGGAAGCCTGCATAACCGTCTTTACCGAAAAAGAGTGCCTGTGATCATCACCTATGAAGGCTGGGATGCTGCCGGAAAGGGAGGAAATATCAAGAGGATCACGGAGGCTCTTGATCCCCGTGGATTTGAGGTACATCCTATCGCAAGTCCGGAGCCTCATGAAAAAGCCCGTCATTATCTGTGGCGTTTCTGGACAAGGCTTCCCAAGGATGGTCACATTGCCATCTTTGACCGGACGTGGTACGGAAGAGTGATGGTAGAACGTCTGGAGGGCTTCTGCAGCGAGAATGACTGGAGACGTGCCTACAATGAGATCAATGAATTTGAGAAGGAGCTTTCTGACTGGGGCGCTGTGATCGTGAAATTCTGGGTCCACATTGATAAGGACACCCAGCTTGCCAGGTTCAACGACCGCCAGAGCAATCCGGAAAAACAGTGGAAGATCACGGATGAGGACTGGAGAAACCGTGAAAAATGGGATCAGTATGAAACAGCAGTAGATGAGATGCTTCAGAAAACCAGCACTGCTTATGCACCATGGCACATTCTGGAATCCGTAGATAAGAAATATGCAAGGCTGAAGGCGCTTCGGATCGTGATCGAAGAAATTGAGAAAGCGCTGAAATAAGAGATAAAAGCTGCGGCAGGATAACAGATATTCTGCTGCAGCTTTTTGTCTGAAGAGAGATGGATCAATTCCGGAGATAGTTTCGCATACTGCGAAGAGCATGTTTTTCCAGTCGGCTGACCTGAGCCTGGGAGATACCAATCTCATCAGCTACCTCCATTTGGGTTTTTCCCTCGTAGAAGCGGAGATCGATAATGTGACGTTCACGCTCTCCAAGCCGGTTCATGGCATCTCGAAGAGAAATATCCTCCACCCAGTTTTCTTCCAGGTTCTTTTTATCACTGATCTGATCCATAACATATAGGGTATCTCCGCCTTCGGAATACACGGGCTCAAAAAGGCTTACCGGGCTCTGGATCGCATCCATGGCATAGACGATCATTTCCTTGTCGATACCGATCTCATCAGCGATTTCTGCAATGGTAGGCTCTTTGAGATGCTGCCGCATATAGTTTTCCCGGGTATAGATGGTTTTGTAAGCGATATCCCGCAGAGAACGGCTGACCCGTATGCTGTTGTTATCACGGAGATATCTTCGGATCTCTCCGATGATCATGGGAACTGCATAGGTGGAAAATTTTACCTGAAGAGTGGTGTCGAAATTATCGATCGCTTTGATCAGGCCGATGCAGCCGATCTGAAAAAGGTCATCCGGATTTTCACTGCTGTTCTGAAAACGCCGGATCACGCTTAAAACAAGCCGCAGATTGCCTTTGATGTACAATTCCCTGGCTTCTTCATCGCCAGCTTTGATTCTTTTAAAGAGCTCCGCCTTTTCTTCCTGATCGAGAACGGGAAGGGTTGAGGTATTTACTCCGCAGATTTCAACTTTATTCAGTGCCATCTTAGAATCCTCCTTGTCTTGTCAGTACATTAAGATGATTCTCAGAGGGCGGTTGAAATATACTTTTTCAGGGAAAATATAAAAAATAAAGGGCCTTGACAATAAGGAGGTATTTATTCTCCGGACAGCAGTTTTTCATTACGGAAATCAACAAGGATGATATCTTCGCCGATCTGGCGGATGCAGTCCCATGGAATGGAATATTCATTTTCTTTGGAAAAACACCAGCAAAATTTTCCCGGTTCCGGCATGATCAGGGCTTTCAGACGTGCGGTTTCACAGCAGAATTCCACATCAAGAGGGCAGCCAAGACTGCGGCAGGTATGGATATTGATCACTTCTTTTTGTTTCAGCTCACAGATGCGCATAAATTCATCACCTGGTATGATTTTATGGAAAATCTGTAAAATTTATGCAAGTCCGATTATTGACACATTATGTGCATTTATTTTATAATAAAAACGAATTTAGTAATGATTTACTGATCCGGAAAGGGGGAGAGTTCCGTGAGATGTCCGTTCTGTAACCAGGATAATACAAGAGTTGTAGATTCCAGACCTGTAGAGGATACCAATTCCATCCGCCGCCGCCGTCTCTGTGATGCCTGCGGAAAGCGTTTTACAACTTATGAGAAGGTGGAAACGATTCCGCTGACTGTGATCAAGAAGGATCAGAACCGGGAAAGCTATAAACGTTCCAAGATCCAGGATGGTGTTCTTCGTGCCTGCTATAAGCGCCCCATTCCCATTGAGAGAGTGGAAGAGATGATCGATTCCATAGAAGGAGATATTTTCCGGTCAGAAGACCGTGAGATCAGCAGTACCAAGATCGGAGAGATCGTTATGGAGCATCTGAAGGATCTGGATGCGGTGGCGTATGTACGCTTTGCGTCTGTATACAGAGAGTTTAAAGATGTCAGTACCTTTATGGATGAGCTGAAGAAGCTGATCAATTAAGAGATTAAATGAATAGACCGCAAATGCAGGAGATTTCAGGCCGATTGTCAAAAGACAACCGGCCTTTTTTGAAACATGAATGTTTGATTTTTCAGAGATCGTAAAAGTGGATACAAAAAACAGAAACCGCCTGGGAAAAATCCTCTGCGGTCCCTGCTATAAATATACATTAATGATTCAGGAAACTTAATTAAACAATACCCTGAGCTTTCATAGCGTCAACAACTTTTTCGAAGCCGGCGATGTTTGCACCTACAACATAGTTGTCTTCCATACCGTAACGTTTAGCAGCGTCATCAGCTTTGTGGAAGATATCGATCATGATGTGGTGGAGTTTCTCATCAACCTCTTCTCTTGTCCAGGAAAGTCTCATGGAGTTCTGGCTCATCTCAAGTGCAGATGTGGCAACACCGCCAGCGTTTGCGGCTTTACCAGGCATGAAGAGAACACCGTTCTCCTGAAGGTATGTTGTTGCATCAAGAGTAGTAGGCATGTTTGCACCTTCAACGACGTATTTGCAGCCATTTGCAACCAGTGTTTTAGCTCCGTCAAGACCAAGCTCGTTCTGAGTAGCACATGGAAGGTAGATATCACATTTGATATTCCAGATGCCAAGTCCCTCAGTGTAGGTAGCACCCTCAACACGGTCTGCATATTCTTTGATACGTCCACGTTTTACTTCTTTGATATCCTTTACGACGTCAAGGTTGATTCCGTTCGGATCGTAGACATATCCGTTGGAGTCGTTCATTGCAACAACCTTGGCACCAAGCTGAGTAGCTTTCTCAACAGCGTAAATAGCTACATTACCGGAACCTGTTACAACGATTGTTTTTCCTTCTACGGAATCATTGTGAGCTTTGGCGATCTCGTTGAGCATGTATACAACACCGTAACCGGTAGCCTCTGTACGGATCAGGGAACCTCCGAAGGAAAGACCCTTTCCTGTAAGGACACCCTCATAAAGGCCACGGATTCTCTTATACTGTCCGAAGAGATAACCGATCTCACGTCCGCCGACACCGATGTCACCAGCCGGAACATCTGTATCTGCGCCGATATATTTGCAAAGCTCTGTCATAAAGCTCTGGCAGAATGCCATAACCTCTCTGTCAGATTTACCCTTAGGATCGAAGTTGGAGCCACCTTTTCCACCGCCGATCGGAAGGCCTGTAAGAGAGTTTTTAAAGGTCTGCTCAAAACCAAGGAATTTCAGGATACCCTGATTTACAGAAGGATGGAATCTTAAGCCGCCTTTGTATGGTCCGATGGCGCTGTTGAACTGAACACGATATCCCTTGTTAACCTGTACAGTTCCGTTATCATCGATCCACGGTACTTTGAAGGAGATGATCCTCTCTGGCTCTACAAGACGCTCAAGGATAGAAAGTTTACGATACTCTTCCTCATTTTTGTCAATTACGACTTTAAGGGAATCGAGAACTTCCTTAACTGCCTGATGGAATTCTGGCTCGCCAGGATTCTGTGCTACAACTCTTTCATAAACTTCTTCTGTGTAAGACATTGTTGTTTCCTCCTCATCACATATTAAATTGCGTTGAAAACTAAATTCGAGTGCTATTATACATTAACATGCTAAAAAAGGGAAGTGCTAAATTTAATTTTTTTAAATTTTTATTTCTTGCGTTGAAAGCCTAAATGTGAGATGATATAGAATAAATATTTTTTGACTATGAAATTAAAATGGTTAAATAATAGTGAAAATTAGAAGAGGAGTGGTTTTTATGAGAACATTCGGGAAATCATCAAAGCTTGACAACGTGCTGTACGATGTGCGCGGACCGGTTGTGGATGAGGCTGCCAGAATGGAAGAAGATGGAATGGAGATTCTGAAGCTGAATATTGGTAATCCGTATCCATTTGGGTTTTCAGCACCTCAGGAAGTGATCCTGGATATGCTGAGTAATGTTCGTACTTCCCAGGGATATTCCGATTCCAAGGGCATTTTTTCTGCAAGAAAAGCGATCATGCAGTATGCACAGCTTCGCGGGATCCCGGGAGTTACCATTAATGATATTTATACGGGAAATGGTGTCAGTGAACTGATCAACCTCTGTATGCAGGCGCTGCTTGATAACGGGGATGAGATCCTGATCCCGGCTCCGGATTATCCGCTGTGGACAGCTACTGCAACACTGGCAGGCGGAAATGTAGTTCATTATATCTGTGACGAACAGTCTGACTGGTATCCGGATATTGAGGATATCAAGAGCAAGATCACACCAAGGACCAAGGCGATCGTTATCATCAATCCCAATAACCCTACAGGTGCAGTATATCCGAAGGAGATCCTGGAACAGATTGCAGACATTGCAAGAGAAAATGAGCTGATCATCTTTTCTGATGAGATCTATGACCGTCTTGTTATGGATGGATATAAACATACATCGATTGCATCCCTTGCACCCGATGTGTTCTGTGTAACATTTTCAGGATTGTCCAAGTCTCATATGATCGCAGGTTTCCGCATCGGATGGATGATTTTAAGTGGTGCAAAAAGTAAGGCGAAGGGTTATATAGAGGGAATCAATATGCTCTCTTCCATGCGTCTCTGTTCAAATGTTCCGGCACAGTCCATTGTACAGACTGCACTTGGCGGATATCAGAGTGTCAATGAATATACGCAGCCGGGCGGACGTGTTTATGAGCAGAGAGATTTTATTTACAAGGCACTGAATGATATTCCGGGAATTTCCGTTGTAAAACCACATGCGGCATTTTATATATTCCCGAAGATCGATACTGAGAAATTCAATATTTTCAATGATGAACAGTTTGCTTTGGATTTTCTTCATGAGAAACAGGTGCTTGTTGTTCCGGGCAAGGGCTTCAACTGGAATCAGCCGGATCACTTCCGTATTGTTTATCTGCCGGATATACGCCAGCTTGACAAGGCAATGAAGAAGATGAAAGAGTTTTTTGCTACATATAAACAGGTCTGATCGCAGATAGATAAGAGGAGATTTGCAATCTATATTCGCTGTCTGCTCATAACCGATAAACTGTAAAGCAGGTATTCGGTTATATTTTCGGCATAGACCGGAACCGAAAAAAATGTTATAATATATCTGAAATATCCCGGCCAGTTACGTCGGGATATACAAATAAGACCAGAATTGCTTGAGAGGGGAATGAGGAGGGACCGTTATCGAACAGCAATAAAACAGAAATCGAAAGGGGAAATAACTGATGAGCAAATTCAACATGAAAGTGACACCTGAGATTGAGAAACTTACCCAGATC
>OGQT01001947.1_pt1 | contig 15467 bp, 6 predicted proteins | sample 1553261 | NCBI WGS metagenome assembly OGQT01 (sample SAMEA2579992, study PRJEB22360) | human gut metagenome | biome: human gut; feature: human-associated habitat; material: faeces | place: Denmark | collected 2008/2010
CGGCACGGCTGCCGGCCGAGGGTGCGGCGGCGTCAAGCGCGGCGTCAAGCTTGGCGCTGAGGTATGAGTTCTGGTCGGCGTAGACCTCGACGAAGATGCGGCGGCGCGTCATCTGGTCGTTGTATATGCCGAAACGTGCGGTGCGCTCGCAGGCCTCGGATGGTGTGGCGCCGTTGATGGCGTCGACCCAGGCAGTAAGCGTGTGCGAGCCTATGCCGAGTTCAGAGGGGATGGGCGCCGAGAAGGTCCAGGCGCCGGTGGCACCCGAGGCCACGGGTTCCTCGACCTCCTCGTAGACGGGTGCGAGGTCGTCGAAACGGTATGCCATGCGGTAGGTGGCGATGTCGTCGCGCCCCACATTGCGCAGCGAGGTCGTGAGCTGGAATGTCTCGTCAGGTTTCTTGTAGCGGAAACCGGGGTCGAAGAAGGTGAACGTCATCTTGTCGGCGGGGAGGTTGCTCACGTCGACCACCAGCTGCACGCAGAGCATGCCCACGCCGGAAACGGGGTAGAGTGTGCCCTCGCGCATGAGCATGAAGGCGCCGTTGGTGTCGCTGCCCACGGCGGCCACGCCACCCTTCTGGGCGTTGACCATCTCCTGGGTCTCGTTGTAGTCGAATCCGAAGAAGTATGTTTCGTCGCCCGAGATGGTGTAGCCGTTGCCCGAGAAACTGATTTCGTTCCAGCCGGTGTAGAGGCGCTGGTTCTGCTCGTGCACAGCCACGGGGCCATCGTCGGTCATGTCGTAGAGGAACATGCGCGAGCGTCCGAGGTCGCAGGCCGCGGCCACTTTCATGCCGATTATGCGGCAGCCTTTGTAGTCGCTGAGAAAACTGCTGTCAAGCAGGGCGCCGATGGAATATGTGCCCGCTGTGCCGAAAATGGCTCCCGAGATGTCGATCTGCTCGGTGACGGTATGACCCACGAGCCTCTGCAGTGAGCTCTGTGCCATGGCCGGTAGCGTGGCCAGGGCGAGCATGACAAGAGATATGATATGTCGTGTCATCGTAGGATAGTTTTAGAGGGTTGGCCGTTTGAAACGGAAATGTAGATGCCCGGGGCGGCGGTGGCGGGGTCGACACGTCGTCCGGCAAGGTCGTAGATGGCGTCGGGGGCGCCGGTGCCGTCGGAGATGATGGCTGTGATGCCGGACACGTCAATGGTGTACTCGGTCACGGCCGACTCGCCGTTGAGGTACACGGCCTTGATGCCGATGGTGTGGCGCCCGGGGGTGAGGCCTGTGGCGGTGTATCGCGGTGTCTGCGATGTGCCGTGGAGGGTGCCGTCGATGTAGATCTCGTAACGGATTACGTTGCCGTAGTCGATGATGTCTGTCTCACCTTCGGCGGGACCTACCGATACCCGGTCGACCTGTGCCAGGAAGGAATCGTAGGATGTGTAGTGCACGGCCACACGCACGCGGCGCCCGGCATAGGCGTCAAGCGGTGTGGAATAGCGGCTCCACTGCTCGGCCGACAGCCTGTCTACCGTGGCCAGAGGGGTGAAATCGCCGGGTTCGGCACCGTTCTCAGACACGCAGAGCTCCATTGACTCGGCGTACATGGCGGTGTATGCCTTGCCCAGGAACGAGAACTCGTAGCCGGGACGTATGTCGAGTTCGGGCGAGATGAGCCATTTGTCGGCCTGTGCCATCTGCGGCGAGAAGAAGATGACGCACTTGTCGCCGTCAGGCGCGGCAATCGCCGGGTCTGTCGGCAGCATCGCGGGCACCGTCTGCCAGGGGTTGAACACCATCGGGGCTATTGCCACAGGGTTGGCGGCGCTGCCCGAGCCGGGGAACGACACGATGTTCTGTGCGCTGCCGAGACCGATCGGGTAGACGGGCATGCGGTCTGAGTCGACCGTCGTCCAGTCGCCGAACGAGCCGGTGGCGAAGTCGTCATACTCCTCGAAACTGTCGGTGAAACCGAGGTTCTGGTTCCAGCAGATGTCGATGTCGCCGTTGTCGGCCTGTGAGGCCGTGATGTTCCAGGGGTCGGTGATTTTGTCGGTGAGGGCAACCTCCACGGTCGTTGCCGGGGTGTTGACCTCGATGGTGCGGTGCCATGAGGTGTAGGCGCCCTCGGCTATGTTGGCCTCGTATGTGCCGTAGGGGAGCGAGGGCACGGTCGCCTTGCCGTCGGCCACGGTGAGGGTGTAGGCAGTGGCGTCGGCTATGTTCACAAGCTCTATCTTCTGCCCGTCGGGAGCCAGGCTGCTCTCGGCTGTCACATTGAATGTCACGGCCGACCAGACATCGGCCGGAACGGTGGCCGTGACGGTCGACATCTCGCTCTGAGCCTGCAGGTAGCGGGCCTGCACGCCAAGTGTGTGCTCGCCGGATGTCACGTCGGTGAGCGGGTAGCTGTAGCCGTAGGTGGTGCCTTTGTGAACGCCGTCGAGATATACCTGGAACGACTCGTTTACGTTCTCGGGCGATTTGGCGGCTACGCGGCGGGTCTGCATAGCCTCGGCGCCGTTGCGGCGGCCGCCCACATACACGTCGTCGATCATCAGCATGAAAGCGCCGTTGCGGCTGGCATGGCTGATGTATCTGATGGCGAACCTGATTTCACGTCCGGAGTATGCGCTCAGGTCGTAGCTCATGTCGCGCCAGCCGGTGTAGTCGACCGATTCGTAGTTGCCGGTATCGAGGCGTGTGAAGTCGGCCGTGCCGGGATTCTCGGTCACTGTTGTGACATATACCATGAACCGCTCGGGGTACTGGTCGGCGGCCTTGGCCTTGAATTCAAGCAGGTTGTCGGTGCCGGGGGTGATTACGGGCGAGATCAGCCAGTCGTCGTGGGCGTTGCCCGAGGCTGTGCGGATGAATCCGAGATACTGTTGGCCGCTGTAGGGGCGCAGCACAGGGTATTCGTACCACCAGACCGGTGTCACGGCCAGCGGATTTATTATCTGGGCGTACTGCATTATGCCGCGGTTGGGGTACGAGCCGGCCAGTGCCGCGGTGGGTTCGCCGTCGGCGTCGATGCCGGTCCACTGCCCGAAACTTACGGCAAACGGGTCATAGCTCTCGAAATCGTCGAAGAATATGGGCGCCTCGGTGTTCCAGCTCAGCGATATGTCGTTGCGGCCGGTCATGGCGTTGTGGAGCAAGTCGGCCTTCAGGGCAAAGGGCTGGCGAGTCTTTTCGGCCAGGGTCACGGCCACGCTCTGCTCTGCGGGGGTCTCGGTCACAAAGAACGGATGCGTCACGGTCTCGAATCCCTGTCGGGCAATCGTGAGTGTGTGGTTGCCGGGGTAGACGTTGACGGCGCATTTGCCGTCGCCGTCGAGGCGCAGGCCGGGATATTCGGCCGAGTAGTCTGTCTGCGTCAGCGTCAGCGGCTGGTCCTGCAGATTGTCGCCCTCTACAGTGGTCACGGTTACAGTGAGCCTTACCGAGCGTGACTGCGCCGTGGCGCAGAGTGAAAGCGCAGCGGCGAGCAGGATTAAAGTGTTTCGCAGGATATTCATGATTGTTGTCTGAAACGGTTAATGACTGCCAAGAGTATGCCCGGCACCGGCCGGGGCCGGTGTCAGACATACTCTTGACAGGTCAGGAGAGAGGTCAGCGGGCCACGCGGTATGCCTTGACGGTGTTGCCGTCGGTGACACGTACCACGAAGAAACCGTGGCCGACAGTGTCGAGAACCGACAGGCCGCGGCCTTCGGCAACCTTGATACCCGAGATGTTGAATACCTCTACGCGGGCGTCGGCCGACATGTCGGCATTCACATCGTCAATGGCCTCGACGTAACCATCTACACCGCTTATGGTGAAGTCGTCGAAGAACGCCAGGTTAGAGGGGCTGGTGGTGGTGTGGCGCAGTGCGATGCGGATGTTCTTGTTCTCGTAGGCCGAGAGGTCAACCTCATAGTGGTTCCATTCGCCTTCGTCAAGGAAGGGCATCTCGGTGTCCTTCATCACAGCGGTGAAGTCAGCGGGCTGGGGGTTGTCGAGTTTCTCGGTCACGAGCACGGTCACGTGATGCTTGGGATCGGGGAGCACGCTGTTCACGGTCTCCCAGTTGCGGGCGTAGAAGTCGAACTTGGCATGCCCGGTGGCTTTTACTGACTTGGAGATGATCCAGTTGTCGGCGTTCGAGGCCTCGGGCGACGATGCCACGAGAGCCCAGAGGCCCGACACGGGTTTCATCATGCCGTACATGCCGTGCTCTTTCGAGTCGTTTTCGGCACTGAAGGCACCGCGGATGCCGTCGGCGCTGTAATATACCCAGTATGAGCTGAAACTGTAGTTGGCACCGCGGTCAACATCGATCATGTCGAAGTCCTTGTCCCATTCGTAGTCGAGGGGGTTGGGTTCGAACGAGTAGTAGTAGATGCCTTTGGCCAGAGCCTCGCCGCTTACGGGGAACGAAACAGAGTAGCCGCTCTCGAACTCTACGGTCATGTTGTCGGTGACCTTGGCTGAGGTCTCGCCGGCATTGAACTGCAGGCTGAACTGCTTGCCCTCGCCTGTGGCGATGACGTCGCCGGCCTTGATCGAGCTTTCGAAGTTAGGTGTCGAGAATGAAACGCTCTTTACCTTGAGCGCGTCGGCGCCCTGGTTGTGGAGTGTGAAGATATCGCCCGAATTGACAGCCTTGTCGAAGTTGACCTTGCCGGCATTCCACGAGCTCAGGTTGAACGATGCCGCGCTTGCCTTGTTCTCGTCGATGACGATGTGAGTCAGCGAGGCACCGTCGTCAGCGCCGCTGAGACTGTAGTGGGCCCAGCGGAACTGCACTTTCTTGCCTTTATAGGGCGAGAGGTCGATCTTTTCGTTGATCCAGTATTTTGTTCCCGACTCGTTGCGGGGCTCGGAGATGGTCGAGAGTGTTGTCCAGGTGCCGTCGGCATAAATATCGAAGTTATTGTAGCTGATGCCGTTGTTCGGCACAACATTGTTTTTCTGCACCATGCCGGTGGGATCTACGATGAGGTCGGCGGGGTGCTCGTCGCCCCAGATGAACGAGATGCTCATGTTCCTGTCAGCGGGGAGCTGGAACTCCTGCGTCATCACGGCATTCGAGTCGCCGGCTTCAAGCCAGTATGTGGTTAGCACACCATAAGACTTACCGTCAAGCTCGTATTTCTTCAGCGAATTGACGGACCATGTGCGGTTGTAGTTGGCGCTGGGAGTCATTGCCCATCCGGTTGGAATGTCATCGGTCAGGAAGTTCTGCTCGTAGGGATAATCGGTAACCGAGGCGTCGGGCTGGGTGGTGAAGTTCCATCGCGGAGCCGATGTGGCGTCGCCCTTGTCGTTGTAGCCCACGATCTTCCAGAAGTATTTTGTCTCGTAGTCGCACACAGGCACGGTGTAGGTGAGGGCGTTACCTACGTCTACGCCGTTCACCAGATCATTGACCTCGGTGTTGGTGCCCACATATACCTTGTAGCCTTTTGCAAACTGTGCGGGGCCCCATGTCAGCACCACATCCTTGGGATATACGCCGGTGGCGCCGTTGGCGGGCGAGAGCACGGTGGCACGTGTGGGCACGCCGTCGGCACCTACCACGTTGGGCAGCAGCACGCGGTCAAGCGTGAAGGCCGAGTGCTCGGCTGCGCCGTAGTCGTCGGTCTCTACGGCCGGATACATCCAGCGCACATAGCACTGGTCGTCGCCGTAGCCGAGGCCGACCTCGGCGGTAAGGATCTTGTTGAGGCCGTTCTGCCAGTCAGAGGTCCATTTGGTGACCCAGTTGTCACCGCCGTCGTAAGACACCTGTACGTTGATGTCGTACTCGGGGCCGGTCTCGCCGTCGTATGAGTTATAGTAGGAGAATATCAGCTTGCCCCCTTCGGTGAGGTCGATGCGCGGCGAGCGCAGGGAGGTCACATTGTAGTCGCCCGAACCCAGAGCGCTGTGCTCGCCCTCGATAGGACGTGAGCTCCACGTCCAGCCGTTATTGGTCCAACCGGCAGGGGGGAAGTAGTCGTTGAATGTCTCGAGGGTATAGCCGTCGGGGATGAGCTGTTTCGATGCGCTGAGAGCCACGGTGACATCGCCGCCGTTTGTGTGAATCACGGCGTTGCCTGACGCGGCAGAGGTCATCGACGCCTCGTAGCAGAGCTGGAAGTCGACCGAGGTGTATCTTTCGAGGTTGACCGACGCGGGGTCAAAGGTGGCCGACACGCCTGCGGGGAAATCGATGCCGGTGACCTTGAGGACATCCTTGCCGGTGTTGGTGAGGGTCAGTACATCTGAGTACACGCGCTCGCCCACATAGACGCTGCCGAAGTTGTAGCGGTTCATGCTGAGTGTGGGCACCGGGCCGGTTGCCGGGGTGAATTTCTTCACGACCACATCATCGATGTCGAGGCTGTTGGCGGTCTCGTGTAGCATCTTGTAGACGAAGGCGATCTTTACCTTCGAGCCCCGGAAGTCGCTGAGGTCGATTCTGGGGGTGTAGGAGTCCCATGTGGTGATGGGGAAGACGGTAATGCCCGCGTCGCGCATCATCTTCTGGTTCTGGATGCTGAACACGGTTTCGGCGCCGGCGAGATTGTCGTTCTCGACCACGCGCACCTGCAGGTCATAGCGAGTGTTGTCGTAGGAGTTGATGGGACTTACCTTGAACGAGAACTGCAGCTGGTATGTGTCGTTGAGGTTGAGCTCGGGAGTGAGCAGAATCTCCTCGCGCGGACCCTGGCCCTCTGTGTCAGACGTGAACATCGCCCCCGTGACGCTGGCGTAATTGTTTGTCGAGATGACGTTGCCGTTGCTGTCGGTCTGCTTGTCGTAGTAATTGTACCAGTTGTACTTGGTGACGTTGCCTGTGTAGCTGTTGACAGTCGTCCAGCCGGCTCCCTTTGCCACCGGAGTCGGATTCTCGCCGGTGTTGCCGGTCTCGAAATCCTCGTCGAGGATGGTCTGCGCGGGTGCCGACGCGGCGAGCGCCAGTCCTAACAGTGCCAGATAAATTTTCTTCATGCTGTAAAAAAAAATTAGTGTTTGATATGATTGGTGCCACATTGGCGTGGGCGCTTTTGGCCCTTTTGAAAGCCACGGCGGCGCGGGCCGCCGTGGCCCTTGATGTGTGTGCCGGTCAGGTCAGTGACGCCGGCATTAGGTTATTTGCGGATGTAGACCTTGCGGCCGTTGACGATGTAGACGCCGGTCGAGGGGTTGGTGACGCGCACGCCCTGCAGATTGTAGATGGCGTTGTCGCCGAGCTGGTCGGCCGTCACAGACCCGATGCCTGTATATCCGAAGTCGTCGCGCAGACCGCTGGCGGTGCGGAAGTGGAGGCCCTGGAGCTCAACACCATCAGCTGCCGACAGATATGCGTGGAACGGTGCCACCTCAGTGGCGGTGGGGTTGTTCGAGGGGTCGCCGGTCGGTGTCTGGTCGTCGGTAAGCACTTTGCAGCCGTCGAGCACATACATGCCGGTTTCTACGGGAGTCTGCTCGAATACGCCGGTGAACCTGAGCGTGGCGGTCTCTGTGGTGGCCGGCTCGGCGATGAGTTCGATGCCTTTGGCGAAGAAACGCACATCAGCGGGTTCGCTGAGGTAGAGGAGATAGGGCACGCCTGCCTCAAGGTCACCTTCGTAGAGGTCGAACATGGCGGTGGGAATGGGGTTGGTGCCTTCGCCGTCATCGCTGCCCAGTGTGTGGATCATGGCGTTGGCTCCGAAGAGATTAAGCGCCACGGCGCGTGAAACCGAGAAGGGGAGCGCGACGGTGCTGAGGCCTGCGGGCCATTGCATGTCGACGGTGAGTATCGTGGCCGGTGTCGGCACAAACGCGGGGTTGTCGTTGGTGATGTGCTGGGTGAGCATCAGTGTGAAGTCGGCGGTGCGGCTCTCCTCGAAAGTGACGGGCTCGTCGAGGTAGTCGCGGAGGTCGTCTTTCGTGGCGTTCACCGAGTACGGGCGTGTGTGCTGGATGACGTTGACCTCGTAGTTGCCTTCGGCGTCGGTGAGAGCCTCGTACTGCACATCGTCGGTGTCATCGCTTACCATCAGCACCACTGCGCCCTCGGCGGGAGTGCCGTCGGCATAAGTCACGTTGCCCGAGAGTGTCACGGGGTCGACCGCGATGCCGAGATACATGACGGGGAGCTTGTCTGATGTCCAGGCCTGGCTCTCGTATGTGCCGCGGTTGTCGTTGCTGTGACCCCAGTTGTTGGCGGTGCTGGTCGTGGCGAGCAGGTGGGTGCGGGTGTATCTTTCGCTGGTGCCGCGGGTCACGATGCGGATTGATTTGCCTGCCTCGTAGACGATGGGTTCGGCGAGGTCGGCGACCACAACGTCAACGGGGTCTGACTCGGAACCGGCGGCAGCCCACTGGTGTGCGGGCCAGTCGAGGATCTGTGTCATGCCTGTGACATCGTATTCGCCGGGTTCGGGCTGTGCCTGCTCGGTGTCGTCGGTGAGCTCGAAGTACATCGAGTAGTTCTCGGTGATTTCGCCGTTCACGCGGCCGCGGAACTTGATCTGTGTGATCTTCTCGCCGCCGTTGAGGCCGAGGTCGGCGGGTGTGTAGAGAGCCACGCCGGTGCTGTTCTTGTCGTAGAAGTTGAAGAGGCCCTTCATGGTGGTGTCGGGGTTGCCGTTCGAGGCGTATGCAGGGTTGCCGACGACTACTTCCGAAGAAATGGTTTCCTCGGTGAAGGTTACCTCGACAGGCTCGCTGGCCACGGTGTAGTCACCTGCGGTGACCTGCACGTAGACGGGGAATGTGCCTACCCTGGGCGAGCGGAAGGTGAACTCTAAGGGCGAGACCGCTTTTGTGAGCGAGTGCTCTGCGGCGAGTTCGGGGGTGTCTTCGGTCACAAACGGCTTGCCGTCGACATAGGCCGTGATGGTGTATGCACCTGCCTCTTCGGCACGCAGGCCGATGTTGCGCAGTTTCAGCGAGGCCGTGGCGGTCTTGTTCTGCATGGCTGTGGCGGGGAGGGCTGTCTCCTCGAGGATCCACTCATGAGCGACGTCGCAGACTGTCAGGCCGTAGATCTCGTCGAGCTGTGCGCGGCTTGTTATTGCAAAACCGAGATACCAGTCGCCGGCCTCGGGCACGGCCACGGTGAATGTCTGCCACGAGTCGGTCATCTTCGATGCCTCGTCGTCGGTGTCGCCGGTGAACGAGCCGAGTGTGGCGCGGTTCTCCTCGTTCTGGAGGTCTTCGCGCGTGGAGGCTGCGTAGATGGTGATCGAGCCTTCAGAGAACCCTGACGAGTAGACGCGGCCCTCGAACGTGAATGTCTCGCCGGCATCGGCATGCAGTCGGGGCGAGATCAGCATGTTGTCGGTGGTGCTGTAGCTGGTGGCATAGCAGTCGGGTGCCGAAGAGGTGCCCCCGTTTGACATCGACACGCTGCTTTGGTAGAGCGAGCCCAGCGGCCAGGCGCCCATGGTGTTGCCGTCGTCGAACGACGCGTACCATTTTGTGGTGTCGAGCAGGTCGCCCTTTACCTCAAGGGTGTAGGTCTGGTTCTCGCCGTTTCCGTCGACCCATACGATGCTGAGGTTACCGCTGTATGTGCCCGGTTCGGTGGCCGAGAAGGTTATGTCGACCTGCTGGCGCTCTTTGGCGGCGACTGTGGCCTCGGAGACACTGGCGGTGAAACCGTCAGGCACGGTGATGGAGCTTACGGTAAGCGGTGCCATGCCGTGGTTATAGATCTCGAACTCCTGCTTGAGGCCGAGTTCGTTGACACGGCCGAAGTCGATGGCGGCGGTGCGGCTGGTGGGGGTATAGGCGCCGGTGGATGTGCCTTTGTCGAAGAAGGCGAACCAGGGCTCGTAGGTCACTTTCACCTGTTTCACAGGCGACTTGAACACGGTGCCGTCTGTGAACTCGAACTGGAAGTATGCGTTGAATGTGGTGTTTGTCTCTACTTCAGGCGTCCAGGCGTCAGAGAGATAGAAACGTTTCACGTCCTTGGCGGTGGCGTCGAGGTCTACCGGGTTGCCGGTGGCCTGTACCTGGCCGTCGACATAGAACTTGACGGTGTATTCGGCGGCGGTGAGGCCCGTTACGGGTATGATTTCCACCGCGGGCGAGATTACCTTGCCTGACTGTACTTCATCGGGCACGTCCACGGTCTTGAAGTATATGTCGCGGTCAATCCCCTCGACTTTCTTCAGGCCGACGATGTTGTCGAGCTTGACGCGCCACAGGGCGAAGGCCACATAGTAGTCGCCGGCCTCGGGGATGGTCATCGTCTTTGTCTGGAATGAGCTGGTCAGGGTGCTGCAGGGGAATTCGGCAACGGGTTCGCCCCAGTTCACGCGGTCGGTGGAGAGGTAGACCTTCAGACCCTGTTCGGGCGAGTTGTTGGCCTCGTAGGCCAGGTCGAACGACAGCACGTCGCCGGCCTCGGCATGGAGTTTCGGAGTGATGAACTTGTTGTTTTCGGTAGCGTAGCCCGAACTGCTGTATGACTGCAGGTAAAGCTCATACTGCCCCGACGAATAGTTGTATTCGTATGCCACGCCCGATTCGGCCACCGAGCCTTCGGGCCATTTGGGTTTCGACACGGTGTTGTTGAAATCGGCTACCCATGTGCCCGGTGTGATCACCGAGGCCGAGAAGGGGAGAGTGTAGGTGGTCTCGGTGCCGTTGTTGTCGTAGACAATCACCAGGTCGCCCACGAATGTTCCGGTGGCGGTGGCAGGCTGGGTGATCGTGATTTCGAGTTTGTCTTTTTTATCCACGGTGAACTCCCCGGCGGGGATGCCGTCGGCGGTGAATCCTTCGGGAACGGTGACACTCTTGACAGTGAGCGGAGCGGCGCCGTCGTTATATATCTCGTAGGTTTTCGACAGAGGCTCCGAGATTATGCCGAAAGCCTGCTGTGTCGACGTGGAGATGGAGGAGGTGGAGCTTGTGCCGCCGGCGCGGAACACGAACTTCGACTTGTATTCGTTGTAGCGCGAGTCGGCGCGTTTCACCGATGTGCCGTTGAGGTTCTCGCGCACGGCCACCTTGAGGCTCGAATATGTGTAGGGCCATACCGATGTGACGTCGGTGATGGTGGCCACCACGTCGAACGGTTCGGAAGTCTCGCCAATGGCAAGGGTCTGCGGTACGGGGGTTGTGCCGAGAGCCTGGTTGGTGTTTGTGTTGACAATCGAGACGGAGTAGTTCTTCTGTCCCGGGGTAAGCACTGTCTGACCGTTGTTTGTCACGGTGACGGTGTAGCGCATCTCTACCGAACCGTCGGGGAGCTGGTCCCAGTATTTTGTGCCGGAGGTTTCGGTGGGCACCACAGATTCCAGTGTCATGCCCGGCTCGGCTTCGATGGTGGCGGTGGTGGCCGAGAAATCATCGACTGCCACGCGGTCACCGCGGTATCCGATTCGTGCGGGGTCGTCGAGGTGGATTGTCACGGCTATCCATTCCGATGTAGAGAGGGCAGTGGCGGGGGCCGAGCCGGTGTTGAAATACTTCCCGACCTATTACATCAGAGTGCCGTCGTCATTGATGTTGTAGATGGTCATTGACGAGCTGTATGAGTCGGCGTTCACGTAGATTGTCACGTCGCCTGACACAACAGGTGTCACCAGTACGTCAGTGACGGCGCTCTGGTCGTAATACGACTCTCCGGCTGTCTGTGAGCTGATGTACAGGGCGCCGGTGTTGTTGCCCGCATCGTCGGGGCGTCCGCCCGCACCACGATAGCTGTACGACATGTAATAGGTATCGCCCCACGCGTCGGTGTATTTGCCGACGATGTGTTTCCAGTTAGGCGCTACCTTGAAGGCATGGTCTGATGTTGTTATCGGAGTGTTGAAATCGACCGTGTAGGGGCTTACCTGTTCGGCCCCGGCGGTCAATGTAGCACCGATAGCTGTCAGCAATGCCATGCAGAGGTGTTTAACCTTTTTCATAAGCAAGGTGATATTGATTAGATATTAATGAAAGAATAAAATATTTGCACTCTTTGTGAATATATGCAAAATAATTGCATAATATGCCTTTTGCATATACATCAATTGCAAATTTACAATATTCGGTTTGATATTGCAAAATTAGATATGTTAAATTCTTCGCAGTAAATAATATTCAGAAATATGAATATGCAGTGTCTTATCGGTTATAAGCAGCGGCGCGGGATGCCGGCCGGATGGGGGGCCGGAATCCTGCGCCGCGGTGTGGAAGGGGCAAGCTACGGGTTTACGTTGCTTGCGTGATCAGGGCCGGGTTGCCTGCGTGACCAGGTGGGGCGGTTGCCTGCTTGATCAGAAGGGGAAGTTGATGCCGAGGTTCACTGAGGCGTTCGAGCTCAGGGGGGCGAACTCCTTGGTGACTTTGCCGAGTGTGTGGTCCATGCCCAGGAAGAGGTTGAACCCTTTGGGGTGCACGCTCAGCATCCAGCCGAACGAGGTGCCGTAGGTGCCGAAGGCCACGTTGGCGTCGGCCGAGAAACATTTCACGGGGGCGACGTTGGCCGAGAAACGGGCCTCGGTCCAGGTATAGCGGCCTGCCAGGCGTGTCGAGCTGAGGAAACCGAAGTGGAGCTTGCGGTAATAGGGGAGCTCATATTCGGCGCCGATGTTGAGCGTGGCGGCCAGGGCGCGGCTGCGGGTGCCGATGTTGCCGTTGTCGGTGAGCTGGTAGAGCTTGTCGAGGTTGTCGGTGAAACGATCCCATTCGTTGTCGAACGAGTTGGGTGCCGAGTCATCGGCGTTGAATGTATATGCGTCGGTGTTGACGGTGCGTGTGCCGTTTGTCGAGGCGAATTTGGTGTCTTTGAACGAGATCCACCCCAGGTCAAGCAGAGCCAGCGAGAAGTTGAAGTCGCGCCAGCGATATGTGGCGCCGAGGTCGAAACTGAGGCCGAATCCGTTGGGGCTGATGCTGCCGTCGCCGTCAAAGTCGGCGCCCGATACATATTCCTGCCCCTCCTTGTTGGTGTCGTGCTTGTACTGGAATTTGCCGAAGTTGGCGTAGACGTCGGCGTTGGTGCGGGCTATCCAGTCGTTCTCGCCGAGGGTGAGGTCGGCCTCGTTGAAGTAGGCGTCGAGGTTTGCCATGCCGACGAGCACCTTCACGGTGGCGCCGACGCGCAGCCCCGGCACGGCCTTGATGTCGTGCGAGTGGTTGAGGGCGATTTCTCCCCAGCCCATGGCGTGGGCGGCGAAATCCTTGATGTCGTAGGTCTTGTTGGCCACGCCCTCTTTTGCCAGCGAGAAGAGTGCCTTGGGCACATTGGCGTTGACGTCGGCACGGGCGTTGACCGACACGGTGTTGTAGCCGCCCAGGGCCTTGAACCCGACCGACATCACATTGAGCTTGATGTTGGCGCCGATGCTGTTCTTGTCGTGGAGGCTGTTCATCACCTCGGCGGCGCTGACGTTGGGGTTGGTGAACAGGGCGGTCTTGCCGTTGACGTTATATATCACGCTCGACAGGTGCAGGTTGCCGCGTGCGGCCACGTTGAGGTTGCCCAGGCCGGGGAACGAGACAAAGCCCTTGTCGTTGCCGAAGGCGGGGTTGAGGCTGTAGCGGTATGTGTAACCGTCGACGAAATAGCCCGAGTTTGTGGTCTGGGCCTGGAGTGACGCGGCAGCGAGAAAGCCACCGACTGCCATTGTGATTAATTTGCGTTTCATGTGTCTTTCGTGCCGTTAGAGTTCTTTTTCGTAATAACCTGATACTTTCACGCGGATGTTGCGGAGTGTGATGGTCTCCGAGGGGGTGAGCGGTTCGCGGCCGGCGCTGTTGAGGCGTGCCACGAAGGTGACGCCGTCGAAGTGGGCCATGGTGCCGGTCATCTCTATTGTCACGGGTTCGTCGGTGCTGTGTGCGGCGATGGTCGAAGACTTCACCTCCACGCCGGGGATGCGGTTGCCGTTGACATCGATGGGCCAGGCGGTGAGCACGCCGTCGAACTGCAGCGAGTTCGACACGTCGATTGTGGCCGAAAGGTGGGTGATGGTTATGGCGTCGACATCGTCGTCGTTCCAGCCGTCTTCGGTGTCGGTGTAGATTATGGTAGAGCCGTCATTGAGGGCCAGGGGCGCCATGAAGTCATATTTGCCTTCGGCCCCGGTGATGTTACGACCCAGGGCGAAATCGGTCACGTCCTGGCGGGGTACCTGCGGGTCGAGCACGCTGATGGTGATCTGTGTGGGCAGACCCGGGTCAGGCGTGTTTGCCGGGGGCGCGAGTATGTCGCCCAGGGTGGGGAAACTGATGTATGACAGGTTCTGGCTGAAACCGTCGGGTACGGAGAGCCCGCTGTTTTCGGGCGCCATGACATAGTTGTAGGGGCCTTCTATGCCATATTCATAACCCACGGTGACGGGGGTGGCGGGGATGAAGTCGAGCCGCGACCATCCGTCGCGCTGGTATGCGGTGAATTTCAGCCCGGCTGAATAGCGGAGGCGGTTGGCGGCAACGGGATTGTTGAACTGCAGGTAGATCTGTGGGTTGGCCAGCTTGAGTACGGTGCCCTCGCCGTTGAGGAAGTCGGGTATGTCGGAGAGGCTGATAGGATCGATGTTGAAACCGTCAAGGTGATACTCGATCACGCCCGTGAAACTGTCGGCCACAAGGTTGCTGAGGGCGTAGTTTGCCGAGAATTCGAGGGTCTCGGGCAGCAGCATGGGCACGCCGTTGACCTTCTTGGGCTCGATGGTGAGCAGACCCGAACGCACGCGGAACTTGCCGGTGAACGACAGGGTGTGCTGGGGCGTGATGGCCACGCCGTTGGCGCGCAGGTCGATGCGGGTCACGTCAACCCAGGCGTCGGCCTCGGTGCCCTCGACCTCGAAAGTGTCGATGGTCCACAGACCGGTTGCGGGGTCATATTTGCCGTGCGAGGGGGTGGCTGTCATCCCTTTGGGGAGTTCGATCACCAGGTCGGTGAATGTCTCGCGGTCGGCCGAGGTGTCCACATCGTGTGTGGTGAGGTGTATCGAGAACCTGAGGTTGTCGACCTCTACGGCGTGGGCCTCGATGATTGATTTGTCGATATTGCCTGCGTTGTAGGAGAAATCGTTGCCCATGTCGACAATTTCGTAGGTGTAGCGTTCAGCCGGAGTGGCGGCGCGCTGCTGTTCGGCGGCTACCTGAGCCAGGGTGCGTGTCGTGGGGTCGAGCACAGGGGCTGTCGCCGTGATTTTCTCGATGTAAATGGGGTCTGAGCCGAACGAACCGTTTTCGGTGAACGCATAGAACTCCTTGCCGTCGATTGTCACGGCTTTGATTTTGCTGTCATCGTCGATGTCGAGGATGTCAGAGAGCGTGATGGCGTCGATGTTTACGGGGATCGTGAGGTCTTTGACCTCGACGCGGGTTGTGGTGTCGATGTCAGACAGGTCATAGCTGTCATCGACGCAACCTGTGGTCACGACTGCCGTCAGGACTGCCGGGAGGCAACTCCAGTGTTTGAGATTCATGAAGGTTAAAGATTTGTTTATATAGGTTTTTAATGTGTGTCGGGTTAATCTATAAAATCCCATAAATCGACGTAATATCTAAGCACCGAGGCGATTTGTTTCGT
>OGQT01001953.1_pt1 | contig 15441 bp, 20 predicted proteins | sample 1553261 | NCBI WGS metagenome assembly OGQT01 (sample SAMEA2579992, study PRJEB22360) | human gut metagenome | biome: human gut; feature: human-associated habitat; material: faeces | place: Denmark | collected 2008/2010
TTCCGCGTCTTGACTGCGGAGGCACTCCGCCTCGAGCGAAACTTTTAATTGTCTTAGATAAGTACATTAGCTAATCGGTAGTCCATTGGTAATTACTTCAATCGCATCAACAAACTTATTTTGAAAGTGTCGAGCGAGACTTGTCGAGCGATTACGCGTCTTGACTGCGGAGGCACTCCGCCTCGAGCGAAACTTTTAGCTGTCTTAGGGAAGTGCTTCAGCTAATTTCCTAAAATCCTTATTGTCAAAGGGGCTAATACCATACCTGCAAAATCTGACATCAATGCCGCTGGTATAGTATATCCTGTTTTTTGTATACCGACCGAACCATAATAAACCGCTATAGCATAAAATGTGGTTTCTGTTGAACCAGCTATAACAGATGCTGTTCTTCCGATAAAGCTATCGGGAGAACAACTTTTGAATAAATCATTCAATAAAGCAAATGAACCACTTCCAGATACAGGCCTCATGAGTGCAAGTGGTAAAATTTCACTTGGAAATCCTAATGCACTTGTAACTGGTGACAATAAATCTGTTAATATTTCAAAAAAGCCTGATGCCCTTAACATAGATACTGCTGTTATCAAGCCTATTAACGAAGGTGCTATCGAAAACATAGAAACTATTCCCTCTTTTGCACCATCTGTAAACGCTTCAAAAAGTGGCACTTTTCTGCAGAATCCGAAAATAATTATTAAAGCTATGGAAACTGGAACTACAAAATTACCTATTATTTCCATTTTTACCACCTCTATTCGAGTACAATCTTCTTCTTTCGACAGGAGCTTCAAAGCATTTTGCTGTTATTATTCCTACAAAAAGCGACAAAAAAGAAACTATCCATATAGCGACTATAATATCAAATGGCTGTTTTGAACCAACAGATGCTCTCATAGCGGCAATTGTTGTTGGAATTAGTTGAATTGACGCAGTGTTCAACACAACAAACATAACCATACTTCTATTTGCAATTTCGGGCGTTTTATTTTCCTTTTGCATCTCTTTCATTGCGACAATTCCAAAGGGTGTTGCGGCATTTCCAAGTCCAAGAAGATTTGCCGCCATATTTGCACAGATTGCCTTTAATGTTGGACTTTTCGGCTTATAATCTGGGAAAAGAATACGCAAAAACGGTGAAAATACTTTTGCAAGAATGGCTGTTATTCCACCTTTATCAGCAATTTTCATAAGACCTGACCAAAGAGCCATTACTCCCAAAAGAGAGAGTGTAAGCTCAATCGCCTGAGCCGCTCCATTTAGAGCAGCCGAGGAAAGCTCCTCCATTTTGCCAGTATATATCGAACATATAAGGCTTACTATCAGCATAGCACCCCATATATAGCCAAGCACAAAGCCTCAACCTCGTTTCGGATTTTATTACTATTTTTATGCTTCGACAATGTGAATTTATGAAATAAATTTCTCGACAATCTATTGACAAAATTGGAAAAAAATAGTAGAATTAAGTAAAGTTTGGAAATAATCGTCTGATTATTTCATAAATCCACGCAAAGGAAGTTATGATTATGAGAAATTCCGGTTATGTAAGACAAGTTGATTCACTTGGTCGCCTTGTTCTGCCTATTGATTTGAGAAAGGCTCTCGGTGTTCAGTCGGGTGACTCCGTAGAAATCTTTCTTGATGGTGACAACAAAAGAGTTATTCTGCAAAAATACAATCTGCCAATTCCTACTTGTATTTTCTGTGGCTCTCAGAAAGATGTTATCAGCTTTAAAAATCAGAATGTTTGCAAGACTTGTATGGACGAAATTACTGCCAATAAAAACTAAAAATTTCTGAAATACATATAACAAAAACTGCAAGCATATTTTTGTGGTTTTGTTATAGCGAAAGGTATGAAAAATATGAAACTATCTGAGTTGCTTGCAGATAACAAGACCGTTCTCTGTGATGGTGCTTTTGCAACATTCTATTCTAAGCTCACCAATAATTCTGAAAGACGCTGTGAGCTTGAAAATATCAATAATCCTGAAATCGTTAAGCGTATACACACACAGTACATTAATGCAGGTGCTAAAATTATACGCACAAATACCTTTTCCGCAAATACTACTATTCTTAATATCAGCCAAGATGAGCTTATTAAGGTTATCAAACAGGGATATATGCTTGCAAGGGAATGTGCAGGCGAAAACGCTGTTGTTTGTGCTGATATAAGTGCGATTTATACTAATGATGACCACGACAAAAATCCCGATGCTGAATATCGTGCTATCATTGATGCGTTTATTGAATGTGGTGCGGATTCATTTATACTTGAAACTCTTCCAAGTATAGATATTATTGCCTACCCTATCGAATATATTAAATCTAAAAAGCCTGATGCTGATATTTATTTATCTTTTGCGATTATGCCAGACGGCTTTACTCGTTCGGGCGTTTCGCTTAATTCACTCCTTGATAGCATAGTAAAATATAAGGATAAACTATGTGTAGTTGGTTTGAATTGTGGTTGTGGACCGACTCAAATTCAGCGTCATGCAGTACAATTCAATGATTTCATAAAAAGCAATACAAAGCTGTATACAGCTGTTTTGCCAAACAGTGGATATCCATATCTTGAAAGAAGGCGTATTGCCTTTTCGCCGAATACTGAACATTTTGTTGACGAAATTGCAAGACTTATTCCAAATAACATAAATATTCTTGGTGGCTGTTGTGGCACTGAACCTGAACACATTAAGCTTCTTTCCGAAAAGCTCAATGGAAACATAAGCTTTGAGAAAATTGAAATTAAAGAAACGAAAAAATCTTCTCCTGCACCATTTTCTTCTCGAATTGCAAATAGTGATTTTGTAATTGCGGCAGAGCTTGACCCTCCATATGGCACAGATTTAAACAAGCTTATAAATGGTGCTAATCTCCTTAAAGAGGCCGGAGCGGATATTGTTACTATCTCTGATTCCCCTCTTGGACAAGTAAAAATGGAGCCTGTTCTTTGTTCTGCAAGAATACATCGTGAATGTGGAATCGATACTTTGCCACATATCTGTTGCCGTGATAGAAATATCAATGCTTTGCGTTCAGTTCTGCTTGGAGCACATAGTGAAGGAATTCGTGCTGTTCTCGCAGTTACTGGCGACCATATTGCTGAAAGCGACCGAGGAGTTGTAAAGCCTGTTTTCAATATAAGCTCTACACAGTTTATGACCATAATTTCTGAAATGAATAAGGAGGTTTTTGCAGATTCACCTATACTTATTGGTGGTGCATTTAATCCTGATTTGAAATATGCAAAGAGTCAGCTTAAACGCCTCGAAAAGAAAATGGAATGTGGTGCAACATTTTTCCTGACACAGCCTGTATATTCTGCTGAGAATATTGATGTCATTGAAGAGGCTCGTTCTCTTGGTGCTAAAATGCTTGTCGGTATTATGCCACTTGTAAGTTATCGAAATGCGTCATTTTTGAATAATGAAGTTCCAGGAATAAACATTCCGCAGGATATTATTGAGAGATTTTCTCCGAATATGACACGAGAAGAAAGTTCTGCGGTCGGAACGGAAATTGCAATCGAGCTTGCAAAAACATATATGACACATGCAGATGGTTTCTACTTTATGACACCTTTTAATCGTGCTGAAATAGTCTGCGATGTTATAAATGCCTTGCCCTTAAAAAATTAACAATTTACAAATTAAAAACCGTTACAGCAAATGGTGGGGCTGTGAAGAAATGAAGTTTAAGACTTCATTCTTCGCAGCTCCTTTCAATTTTTGCGAAAAAACAAGGCGATTGTTTAAAAAATGGCATACTTCCCTTATCCCAAACAGCGTAATGTTGAAACCTCAAGTAGCTTTTTGCAGTCTGATTTGTTTTGTATAAAATTTGTGGAGATTAAAGCCGATTGAAACCAAATAAATCTCCAATTCGACTTTAATTTGACCTTTCTGCCATAAACAAACTTGCTTTTGTTAATATTGCAAACCATTTTGTATCTTGATAATATCTCATCAAGATATTCGGATGTGTATTCTGTGTTGGTTTGGATTTTAACACTTTCATATTTAAGTTCGTTATTCATTTTTTCAAACAGTGCGGTTATCTTCGCAAATAATCTGTATCGTGATTTTTCCGTGGCTTTCTTCCATACCCACGAGTATTTATTTGCGTTCCCTCAAATTTCGAGCCGTCTATGTAAAAGTGATTCAAGTCAATGTTATCTTTGTGTATGATATATTTCTTCCGCAGTGTCTATCAAATTCTCGTTTATGAAGTTGCCGAATGTTTTGTATGTTGGCGTTTCATAATCCATTAAATACATATATCTGATATTAACTTTGCATTCATCTTCAAGTTCTCTTAAGAATATATATCCTTTGTTCATAAAGCCAAATAAGATTGTTTTTAGCATATTGACCGAATTATATCCCTTGCGTCCCACTCTATATGTGGCGGTTTTGAGATACTTTGTTATTTCAATCTCCTCCATGATGTGGTCAAAAACTAATACCGAATCAGAAATATTTATTATTTCTGAAATAAACACTGGAAATCTTCCTTGTTTTGGACTATAATTAATCGTGGTATTTTTCACAAACTTATTATACCACAAAAGGCACATAACCGAAAGTAATAACGGTTATGTGCCTTCTTGTTTTTGCAAGGCTGTTTTTTTCACAGCCCCAATTTTTTATTAAGGGAAACTATGGTATAAATTAAAAGTTGCTATTTAATTGCTTGTTTTAGAGCCATTTTTCATCTTATATGTAAAGATTAAAATAGCAGCTACTAATATTACCACTGCATAACCAATTACCCAAAAAAGTTCTGGCATTATTTTTGAATAATCACCATGAACAGCATATTTTGCAGCATTAACTCCGTGTACTAACGGAAGAAGATTGCATATATCCTTGAATGTTCCACCTATGAGCTCCAAGTCAAACCAAATTCCTGATAACCAGCCTGAAACATTAGTTACAACCGCCCCACAGATTCCACCAACCTGTTTATCATTTAAAAGACTGCCACAAAGAAGTCCTAATGCTATAAAGAATATTGCACTTGGAATAATTACAACAATCGCAAAGTTGTTGTTTTAATCGCAAGCATTATTGTCATCTCCTATTTCTTTTATATTCTGGGCAAATGTCATAGCATCATCTTCATTTTCATCTGGAAGAACTTCTTTAGCCTTTCCCGCAAAGATTGCATCAGCAATTTTTGCGAAAATACCATATTTTTGAATAGCAATTCCCTTTTCTGTATCAGCTAAAAGCATAAGTGTATCTCCAGGTTCTATATTAAACATTTCTCGCACTTCCTTTGGAATAACGATTTGTCCTTTAGCACCAACTTTAACTGAACCCATAAATTTATCGGAATTATGTTTTTTAGATTTCATACAAAATCTCCTTTAGTATAAAAAGTATAACTTGTATAACTAATACTACTCGTGTAACATTTTTTGTCAATAGATTTAAAGAATTTTCTTCAAAAAATAAAAAGAGAACTTCAAAAATGAAATTCTCTCGCAAAATATTATTTTTCAGTTTTACTTTTTCGATTATTATAAATAAACATCATAATTGCCATAGAACAGATTACTATATAACCTATTATAGAATATATATCTGGTATATCGCCAAAAATTATGAAACCAATAAGTGCAGAAAAAATTATCTGAGAATAGTCATATACAGAAATTTCTTTCGCTGGTGCATGGTAATATGCCGCAGTAATTGAAAATTGTCCGCCTGTTGCTGCAAGTCCTGCACAAAGCAGATATATTAGTTGAAGCCAGGTCATTTCGTGATACTGAAATATCAAAAATGGAAATGTCACAACGCAAGAAAAACAGGAAAAAAAGAACACAACAAATTTTCCATTTTCACCTTTCTGACCAAGTCGTCTTACAGCTGTATATGCTGCACCAGCACCTAAGCCACCTATAAAACCGAGAAGTGCAGGAAGAAACTCTGTAAGATTGAAGCTTGGCTTTATTATAAGTAAACTTCCTAAAAATGCTATAATGACCGCTAAGGTTTGAACTTTATTTACTTTTTCGTGCAAAAATATAAGCGAGAAAATTATTACAAAGAAAGGCGACATCTTATTGAGCATTGATGCATCAGAGAGTACAAGGTGGTCTATTGCATAAAAGTTACAAAGAATTCCAAGTGTACCGAATATTGAACGGGCAAGCAATAAGCCAAGATTTCCTTTTTTGAATTTAAAGCCTTGCCCACTTTTTATTAACAGAATTGCTGCAAAAATCATAGCAACAAAATTTCTGAAAAAGCTTTTCTGAATAGATGGTAAATCTCCAGAAAGCTTTACGAAAGTGTTCATAAGTGCAAAGCAAAAAGCTGATATTATGATATAGATGATTCCAAGATATTTTTTGTTGATTTTCAAATTATTCACCTCAAAAACAAGAAGCCACCCTAAGGGGCAGCTTCTAAGCATATACCTTTATTTAAATAATAATATTCATCAAAAATTTTGTCAATGGCAAATAAATTAACAAACATAAGTCTGATAGAAATTAAATCATATAATTATCATAACTATTTTCAGCCTCTCTATCAACTACATCTTGAATTGTTATTCCATCAAGATAGTCTGTAATAACCTTATAAAGTCCCTGCCAAATATAGAGTGTTGAACATTCCTCCGCACGCTCGCATTGAATCGGTTCAAAATCAAGACAAGAAACAGGAGCTATACTGCCCTCAGTAATTTTTAGAATCTCACAAATAGTAAGTTCCTTTGGGTCTTTTGCAAGCATATATCCACCTTGATAACCACGATTAGCTTTTAGAATACCTGATTTATTCAAAAGAGGCACAATCTGTTCAAGATATTTTTTTGATATATTCTGACGCTCTGCAACATCCTTAAGTGCAATAAAGCCATCCTTTTTATGCTCTGCCAAATCAACAAGAAATCTTACAGCATATCTACCCTTTGTAGAAATTTTCACACTATCACCTCAAAGTCTATCGGTTTTATATATTATATATTTTAACACAAAAGTTATCAATTATCAATGATAAAATTAAACAAAAAAAATACCGTATACTTTTATAAAGCATACGGTATCAAAGTTTTCGATATAAATCCAACATTTAAAAGCTATCCGACTCAAACATTCTCATTTTCTAAAGCTTCTTTATTTGTTTCATTATTCATAATAACATCAACAGCACTAAGAAGTCCCTTATATTGCTCTATCATTTTCTTGAGATATTGCTTACCTTCATCAGTAATAGCATAGTAGTTACGAGTTCTGTGGCTTTCAGTAATCTCTTGAGAATACTCTACAACATAACCCTGCTCCTGAAGACGATATAGTACAGGATAAAGGAAATTCATTTTATAAATCTTGTTGCTGCGTTTTTCAAGCTCCTGAGAAAGCTTATATACATACATTGGCTTTTCGTTAAGAAGAAACAATGTAAGCATAGGACTGGTAGCTCTCTTGAAGTAATCCTCAAAAGAATGGTTGGATTCTTTTCCTAAAGTTCTGCCCATAAGTAATCACCTTTCTTTTCTAAATGTCACTATTATTATAACATAATATAAAATAAAATCAAGAGCATATATTGTATTATACACAATAAATTTACAATTAATCATTTATAAACTATATTAAGTATCTTTATTTTTGATTTATTATTTTGTGAAATAGTAACATTTTTTCGCTTATATTATAAAATATATTGGGCAATATATCTTATATAATTTTTTTCAATAGTGATTTTAGTGAAATTACCATTATCATTCGGCATTTATTTTGTAATATTTTGTTAAATAATACTAATTTTTACAAACAACTCTTTCAAAAAATATCTTCATAAGCATTTAATTGTTATTCATCAATATATGGTTCATAATTGTGCAATTTTGGAGCATATTTGTCTGCAAGCAGATAACTTAATTAAAAATTACTACCAGCATAGCCCCAATACTCTATTTCATCATACTTTACATAAATTCTATCACTTAAAATTTCAAGCTTATCTGAAACAATTTCTGTCAGTTCAGCAGTCAGCTTATCATAATTCTTAGCAGATGAGCCACCATAAATCTTAACCTCAAGTATTGCACAAGATTCGTCAGAACCCTTAAACCACATTCTCTGTTCATCACAGAAATTCAGCATAAGCCATTGTTCACTCTTACCAGGAATAATAGCAATAGCCTCACCAAAAGCTGATTTAAGTTCAGCTTCTTTTTCCTTTGATATAGATACGGATGTTTTCAATTCAATAAATGGCATTTTAAGCACTCCTTTTATTTTTTCTTAGATTTCCTGCTCATAATAAGCTTTGACAAAATAATAGCAACTACTCCAGCTATAATTCCAAGGCACAGATAAAAAGCACCAGAATTTCCTGAAACTGTTAATGCAAGAATCGCCACTGCAACAATAATTATTATAGCCACAATATAAAACGCTAAAACCTTTGGATTTTTCATTTAAATTTCCCACCTTAAATATAAATTAATCCTCATATGTATGGTCACAAATTTCCTTTATCTTTTCTTGCAATTTAAGATAATCCTCAAATGCGGCCGGCTTGTTATTGGGATTTCTCAACAAAGCCGCAGGGTGTAAGGTTGCCATCATAAGTACATTGCCCTTTTCAAAGAAAATTCCATGCTCTTTTGTAATTTTAATATCTGGCTTTATAATTTTTGCAGCAGCAATTCTGCCAAGGCATACAATAATCTTTGGACGAATTAATGCAAACTGATTTCTCAACCAATCTACACAAGCTGTCTGTTCCTCTGGAAGTGGGTCACGATTTTTAGGAGGACGGCATTTTACAATATTTGCAATATAGATATTCTTTTTTCGGTCGAGGTCGATAGCCTCAAGCATTTTATCAAGAAGTTTTCCACCTCTGCCAACAAAAGGTTCTCCTTGCTCGTCCTCATTTTGTCCAGGGCCTTCTCCGATAAACATAACCTCCGCATCAGGAGTTCCTACCCCAAAAACAACATTTGTACGAGTTTCGCATAAACCACACTTCTGACACTGCTTACATTGAATCTCAAGCTCGGCAAAATTATCTATCATACCAAATTACTCCTTATCAAATTATTTAGCTTAGTATAGCATATTTTAATTTATAAAGCTACAATTTTCAGCAAAATCAAAAGTGTGATAGAGTATTCTCTACCACACTTTTTGAGTCTATTTTTAATTTGTTTATAGGTTTAAATCAAGGTACTTTAATGCACTTTTTATTTCATACCGTTCTCATAAGCTTCAATCATCTTTTTAACCATCTGACCGCCTACTGAACCTGCTTCTCTTGCAGAAATATCACCGTTATAACCCTGCTTGAGGTTTACGCCTACTTCGCTTGCACATTCCATCTTAAAGCGTTCCATAGCTTCCTTTGCCTGTGGTACATTGAGCTGATTATTGTTGCTGCTTGACATAATTATTTCTCCTTTGTTTTTAAGATTTTTTGATGTTTAAATTTTTGATTTTGTTGTTTTGCGTTTGCATTATTATATTATGTCGTTATCAGCTTAATATTAAATGTAAATTTTAGCGCTTATGGAATTTTTATCTTAAAATTCAAAACCTTCTTCTGGTATAGCTCCAAGTAAAATAAGAATTGCACTTGTCGCTAAAGATGAATAAAGCTCATAACTGCTCTTTATATAAAAATCTCTTGGCTCTATAATTTCACCATCAATCGTGCATATTGCTCTTTGCAAACTTACCATACTTACTTCATCAGTAATGCTTGCAGTACTAAATGTATCTTTTAGTGACATTCCACACGAAATTGCAATATTGCCACTTCCATTAAGCATATCTATTGCATTGCGATTTTCAGAAGAAAATATTGCAAGGAAGTTTTCTCCATATATTTTCCCTTTGAAATCGCTGCAAAAAACTGCGATAGAATTACCCGAAAGCTCATTGAAAGTTTCCGAGACAGTGGATATAGAAATACTTCTGCGTTTGCAAAGCATATCACCATAATGTTCAATAGAATTACAAACGCAGTTAAAAAGCTCTTTATTCTTTCCCAAGATTTTTATATTTATCATAGCAATACCTATAATTATTTTTCATATGGCGGTGTATATTGAATTATCTCACGATATGATTCAAGTTCTTTCTCATCCTGTGCTGCAAAAGGAATAAGCCCTGTACAATCTGTTGTACTTGGAACAGGATTAAATTGTTTTAAAGCTTCTTCACGAGCTTCTGTTTCCTTATCATTAGGATAATGTTTTGCCTTGTTTAAATCAACCTTATTAATATTTTTACTATCCATAAAAATCCCCCTTAAAAGTATTCCTAAATATTTTAAATCGAAATTCTACGATTACATATTATTTTATGTAATCGAATTGTGTTCAACACCCAAACCAAAACTAATAGAAAGTGCCTCATCGACCTTTCCCATTTCGCCGAGGTCGAGAGAACCCATACGCTCTTTTAATCTGCGTTTATCTATTGTACGAATCTGTTCAAGAAGCACAACAGAATCTTTAGCAAGACCGCTTTCATTAGCCATAAGACGAATATGAGTTGGCAGATTTGCTTTAGTGCTTCGGCTTGTGATAGCCGCAGCAATTACAGTTGGACTATATCTGTTGCCGATGTCATTCTGAATAATCAAAACAGGTCTTACGCCACCCTGTTCAGAGCCTACAACAGGGCTTAAATCCGCATAATATATATCTCCTCGTTTAATATTCACAGCTTTCACTCTCCGAAATTTTATTTTGTGCCGGCAATATTATTCTTGTCCGATTTTCAGAAAAATAAACATAATAATCCAGCACATTAACATAATATTCTTGCAAAAGCCAAGTGACACCTTATAATATTTTGATAATAAATATAAAAATTTATTACATAAAAAGATTTAAAATAAAAAATTCGCACAAGCCATTAAAAAGCCTGTGCGAATTTTCTATTTAAAGTCATTAAACAACTTGGAAAAGATAGAATTTGAGATAATTTGTTTCCTGCATATTCCAGAGTATTGGGTGGTCAGGAGCTTGCTGACGAGCCTCTATCTGACGAAGCTCAACATGAGCATCAAACGCAGCTGATTTAAGCATTGTACGGAAAAGCTCATCTGTCATAAAGTGCGAACAAGAGCAGGTAGCAAGATAACCACCTCTTGGCAGTAGCTTCATAGCACGAAGATTTATTTCTTTATATCCACGAATGGCACTATCAACAGTTGCACGAGATTTTGTAAAAGCAGGCGGGTCAAGAATAACATAATCATATTTTTCATCTGCTGTTGGAAGATTAGGCAACAAATCAAAAACATTAACTGCTTTAAAGCTCATCTTATCCTCAAGACCATTCAGTTCGGCATTTCTCTTTGCAAAACCAACTGCCTCCTCAGAAATATCAACGGCACAAACATGTTCTGCCCCACCATAAGCACAGTTAAGTGCAAAAGAACCTGTATGTGTAAAGCAATCAAGAACTCGTCTGCCCTTTGCCAGTTTTGCGGCCGCTCTGCGGTTAAATTTCTGGTCAAGGAAAAATCCTGTTTTCTGACCATTTTCAAAATCTACATAATACTTAATTCCATTTTCTACAATAGTTACCTCAGTTGAATCTGGAATATCAAGTCCATCGAGCTTAAAGAAGCCTTTGTTTTCTTCCATACCTTCAAGACGGCGAATACCAACATCATTTCTCTCAAATATTCCACGAATATTAAAGCCATCTTCCGCAAGGACTTTAACAAGTGCCTTAAAAATCAAAGGCTTAACACGCTCTGTTCCAAGAGAAAGTGTCTGGGTTACAAGTATATCATCAAACTTATCAACAGTAAGCCCTGGGAAACCATCAGCCTCTCCGAATATAACACGACAGCAATTAAGGTCATCACGCATAACCGTCTTGCGATACTCCCAAGCATATCTTACTCTGCGTTCATAGAACGAATAATCAAAGTGGTCATTTGCATTTTGCGAAATAACTCTTATACGAATTTTCGAGTGAGAGTTATAATATCCTGTGCCCATATATCTTCCACGATTGTTTACAACATCTATAAGATTTCCGTCTTCAATTTCTCCGAAAATCTTTTTAACCTCTGTATCATAAACCCATGTACTTCCACCAATAAGTGAAGTTTCAGCTTTTCTTGAGATTTCCGCACGAGGATATTCTCTGTTTTTAAGTGACATATTATTTCTCCATTTCCATAATAATTTAAATTTAAATATTACCTATTGAAACAAACAATATAATTTTAACATTTAAACTCTAAACTTTCAATAAAAAGCGTAATCAATAAAAAAATATAATATTTATTTGCTATAATTCCTCTAAACAGATTGAAATTTTCAGACCTTTTAGTTAAAATATAAATAGTATAAAAATAATTAAGCATGACTTTTAAATAGCTTTTTATTTTTAAAATTTTATTAGCTATACATATTTATATATAAAATATGTATAACTTGGAGGTTTTATTATGAATAACTACTTTTCAAGATATGTTCATGGTGCTTTATCGGGTGATGAAACCGCATATGAAACACTTTATAATCTTACTAAAGATGCTCTATTTTTTGCAATACTAAATATAACTAAAAATGAACAAGAAGCAATAAGCATCATGAAAGAGAGCTATACAAACGCATTTGAAAATTTAACTTCTCTTAAAAAACCAGAAATCTTTGATGTATGGCTAAACAGAATTGCCTCATATTCTGCTTATATATCTATCACAGAAAAAAATCCAGATGCTTTTAATAATGTTGCTGAAAAATTTGAATGGAATGATGAAGATAATTTCGACCAACTTCCACAAGAAACCATAGACGATAAGGACACACGAAATGTTGTGAAAGAAATAATCGAAAATTTGCCTGATGACCAACGACTTCTTATCATAATGCACTACTATCAGGAAATGTCTTTATCTGCAATCGTTTCAACATTAGATTTGCCAGAAAACACAGTAATGTGCATACTCTCATATGCAAGAGAGGGAATAAAAAAAGAAATTGCAAAAGCTGAATCAGAAGGCAGATTAATGCGTTCAGTATCTCTCGGTGCAGTTCCCTTTACACTTATGGAATTAGCAAAATCTCAATTTTTATTTCACCCAGCACCACCTATAAGCAGTATTATTACACCACCTACAAATGCAGAACCTATCATTGAAGAAAAAAATGATATACAAGCAATTTTAAATATTCCATCTCCTGACGCATCCAAAGAACAAGCACAAGAAACAAAAATTACTGAGCAAGTCCAAGAACCAGTTCAGCAAGAGTATTCAAACCCTTATGAGCAAGCAGAACAACCAGTTCAGCAAGAGTATGCAAACCCTTATGAACAAGTACAACAGCCAGTTCAGCAAGAATATGCAAACCCTTATGAGCAAGCACAACAGCCAGTTCAGCAAGAGTATTCAAACCCTTATGAACAAGTACAACAGCCAGTTCAGCAAGAGTATTCAAACCCTTATGAGCAAGCACAACAGCCAGTTCAGCAAGAATATGCAAACCCTTATGAGCAAGCACAACAACCAGTTCAGCAAGAAACAGTTGTAGAGCAGTCTCAGAATGTTCAAGAAGTTTCAGAACAACCATCAAATAATATTCCTAAAAAGCCACAATCATACCAGCGTGTGGTAGAAGCTAATTTTAGTATAGATAACGCCACAAAGCAAAAGAATAAAAAAACAGACAAGCAAAATTCTTCTCTTTCAAAAATCGGAAATTTCTTTAAATCAACTGCGGGTATAGCTACAATCATAGGAGTAGCTTTTGTTGTTATTGCTGGAGTAGTTATATTCTCTATGCTTGATGTCGCAAAAAAGAGCAGTCTTTCAACAGATGGTATTATTGAAAACTCAGTCGATATTAATGCATCATCAGATTCAGAAAGTTCTCACGAACCTACCGCCGAAGAACTTCGTGCTGCAGAACTTAAAGAAGATGAAAAAAACTATGTCTATAAAGAGTATCAAAGCGGTACATTACACATAGTCGGATATAAGGGCAAGCTTGAGGATTTAGTAATACCAGAGAAATATTCAAATAAAGTTATAACTGGAATCGACCCTATGGCATTTTCAGGCTGTTCACAAATTAAAAGTGTAACTATATCTAAAAATATTCAATCAATATCTCTTAATAACAGAAGCTGCAATATGAATCCTTTCTATGATTGCATTTATATGAAAAATATATATGTTGATGAAGGTAACCGTTACTTTGCTTCTGTTGATGGTGTATTGTATAATAAATCTAAAACTGAACTTCTTTTCTACCCATCTTATAAATCAAATTCATCATATACTATACTTGATAGTGTAACGAAAATTGAAGTTGGTGCTTTCCAAAGAAATGGTATAGTTACAGAAGTAATACTTCCAAAGAATATCAAAACTATTTCTAAAGAGGCTTTTCTTGAATGTACATCACTTCAAAAAATAGAAATTCCTTCAGGTATTACAGAAATCAGTGAATCACTATTTTCAGGTTGTAAATCTCTAAATGAGATAACACTTCCAAATACTATTAAAGAGATAAAATCCAATGCTTTTTATAAATGCAGCGGTCTTAGAAAAATCACACTTCCAGAAAGTGTAGAAACACTCAATTTTCTTGCCTTTGGTGATTGCACAATGCTTAATACCTGTACTATAGAAAACAGTAATATGAAATTTAAAAGTTCATATGATAAGAATGAATCCATCTTCCCTAATACTCAGGTTACACTAAGAGCTAAAAAAGGTTCTACAACCGAAGCATATGCTAAAAAGTGGAAAATGTATTTTTCTTATATGTAAACTTTATAAGCATATTCAATATTTTTCTAATTTATGATATAATCAGGTAAATAAAATACTCGGAGGTTCAATATGAACTTTTTAGAATTAGCAAAGAAAAGATATTCTGTACGCTCATACAGCGAAAAGCCTATTGAAAAAGAAAAATTAGACACAATACTTGAAGCAGGCAGAATTGCTCCATCAGCAGTAAACTACCAACCTACAAAAATTATTGTTGTAACTGATGCAAAAGGTTTAGAAAAGGTTTCTAAAGCAACTAATTTTTATAATGCCCCTTGTGTTCTGATTGTCTGCAATGATACTTCAGCATCTTGGAAGCGTAAATACGATGGCAAAGAATTTGGCGACATAGACGCAACTATCGTCACAGACCATATGATGCTTATGGCAACAGAGCTTGGATTAGGCACACTTTGGATAGGCAGATTTAAGCCACAGGTTATAAAAGAAGAATTTAATATTCCAAAAGAAATTGAACCTATCAATCTTCTTGCAATAGGATATGCTGATGGCGAAGCAAAAAGCCCGGATAGACACAGCAAGGATAGAAAACCATTAAGTGATATAATTCTTTCTTAATAACTAACAGACTTTTCTAAGACAATTAAAAGTTTTGCTCAAGCTTTTTCAAAAGCTTGCGGTTTCCAAAGGC
>OGQT01001956.1_pt1 | contig 15417 bp, 10 predicted proteins | sample 1553261 | NCBI WGS metagenome assembly OGQT01 (sample SAMEA2579992, study PRJEB22360) | human gut metagenome | biome: human gut; feature: human-associated habitat; material: faeces | place: Denmark | collected 2008/2010
AATTATCGTCCGATAACTGTTGGACGATAATTCAACAGCTGTCGGACGATAATATAACGATTATGGGACGAATAGATTTAAGTAAGATAGAAATTAGTTTGTAGCAACTTCAGTAAGAGCTCATGGCGGTACTGAAAAAAAATTATAGCAGTTGCAGTTTGATGCCAAATGACAAGCTCAGATAATCCTTGGGTTTCAGATACTTGTTGGTGAAGGCGCTGACTACATATAGGTCACATGTACTTATTTCATAGAAGAAAGTGATTTCTTTGGCCGTGAACCGTCGTTGCGGGTCGATGTCGTAAGTGATGCGCTGTCCTAAGAATGCATGGATGCGTACCTTAGAGGAGAAACCATAATATCCTTTAGGGTAGCGTTCCGGTTCATTGACCCAGAATTCATCGCCGAATACCGTGTTCAGATACATACCGCAAGCCAGCGGTTCTACAGAAAAACGGCTCTGTTTTATTTGCAGGCTCCAGGGAAGGTAGTTCTGCTTGACGGTGAATGTCAGCTTGGTACGTTTGGAGTCATATTTGGGCAATACTCCGAAGAATACGTCTGTTTCCCATTGGTTTCTTCTGCCGTAATCCCATCCGGTACCGAATGACAGCAACCCCATATTGCCGGCAAACTGAATTTTGGTGTGCGTCGGAATCAAGGCCTCCCAATGCCTGCGGTAGCGGTGTACGCGGCGGTCATAACGGTTCTCTCTGGTCTGGCTTTCAATGACGGCATCCGGTTGCAGGTCCATCCATACGGTATCGTGTTCTATGATGAAGATGGTATCTCTCTCTTGTGAAAAAGCAGAAAAAGAGCATACCGACAAGAAGACGACGGCGCATGCCAGGTGATTAATAATATGCCACTTCGCGTTCATATCCGTCGGGGGTTATGGTGAATATATAGTAATTGCGGTTCTTCATGCAGTCGCTCATGTAATACATTATCCCATCTTCAAAGAGGTCTTTCTCGAAGCGATGGTGTTCGTGTGCGGATGTACAGAACTGCAGTCCGGGAAATTCCTTGATGTAACGCTGGAATACGTGTGCCACATTATTGTTGAACTCGTTGCAGAACGGGCGTATGTGCATGGACACAACGGTTTTATCGAATTCCTCTTCACGGTCGCGTATCTGTGCGGCAAGAAACTCGAAGTCGGGAATGGGGCGGGAGTAGTCAAATTCGATGGCGTTGGTATTCAGGCAGACAAACTTTACCCGTCCTGCAATGAAGGAGAAATTGGGGTCTCCGAATATTGCACGATAAGTCTCTTCGCCCGTGCCCAGGCAGTCGTGGTTGCCGAGAAGTACCACATAGGGTATCTTGAGTTTGTTCATAATGTCCCGTTGCCAAAGGAACTCGTCTGTTACACCGAAGTCACTGACGTCTCCGCCATGAATGACGAAATCTATGTCGTCCCGCTTGTTGAGGTGGCTTACAAAGTCGGCAGTCTCGTCATACCAGCGCTGGGAGTCACCCATTGTTACGAACCGGATTGTTGTCTTGTTCTGGCAGTTCTGCTCTATTTGGGCAATGTTGTGGGCATTGACATCGGTTTCACCGCTGATGTGTACATCGTAAGGGTGATAATCTATCATGTCGCAGCCGGCCATGAGCAGGCATAGGAATGAAGGATATAAGAGTTTGGGGAATTTCATGTGCAGGTGCTTCATTTAATGTTTATACTCTATCTTTAGAAAACTGTGGGCAAAGGTAAAGTTTTCATTCTTATGGATTCTTTTCTAATTTCCCTTTTTTTTGTTCTATGAGGCTGAACAGAGATTCGGCCTCTGTCTAATTTTTAGACGGGAGTGTCTAAAAATTAGACACCTTTGTCTTCTTCTGAAATGCAATATGCATTGATAATCAGATTTGTGCATTCTTTGGCACGCTTTCTGCAATATGAAAAGCAAGAAAATATATCTAATAAACGATAAACGGAATGAAACAAATCTATTATGTAATTCAGACTTTGCTGCGGGGACGCGGTTCGAATATCATCAAGGTCATTTCTTTGGGATTGGGATTGACGATGAGTATTCTGCTTTTCTCCCGCGTGGCATATGAACAGAGTTTTGACACTTGCTTCAAGGATTATGATAACTTGTATCAGGTATGGTCGATATTCTCGGTGAAAGGAGAGAAGTTTGAGCCTCAGGAGTGGAATTGCGGTCCCGTGGCAGGGGCCATTTTGGAGAACTTCCCCAAAGAGGTGGAGTCGGCAGTAAGTTTGAGCACGTCTATGGTATCTGCTCCTCTTTACAATAGAAGCGTGCGTCTTGATGACAGGAAGATTGCAGCCGATTCGCTGTTCTTCCGTACCATGGGCATCGATGTCTTGAACGGGAATCCCGAAAAGGATTTGGTGCAGAAGGATATTATTTTCTTGAGTGAACGCTTTGCAAGGAAAGTGTTCGGTGAGGAGAATCCTATAGGGAAAACGCTTAATTATGACCATCAGTTTGACCTGACGGTGAAGGGAATCTATGCCAATTTGCCTGAGAACGCCACAATCAATCCGGAAGCGGTTATCTCGATGCCTACCTTGTGGAGCCGCAACTGGAATAACTACTCGTGGAGCGGGGGAGACAGTTGGGTAGAGTTTATCCGTTTCCGTCCCGGTGCCGACAAATCTGTTGTCAATGCGCGTATTGATGCCATGATAGACAAATATCGCCCGGCAGAAGATAAGAAAGAGTACGGTTACACGGCTTTTGTGCAGCCCATCCGTGATACATACCGCAATTATGATGATGTGCAGCGGATGCGTGTCATCATGAGCATTCTTGGTTTTGCCATTCTTTTCATTGCGGCGTTGAACTATGTGCTGATTTCCATTTCCTCTTTGAGCTACCGCGCCAAGTCGGTAGGCGTACATAAATGCAGCGGTGCGAGCGGTGGCACGGTTTTCAGCATGTTTTTGCTGGAAACGGGTATCATCATTGTGGCGGCATTGCTGCTGATGGCGTTGATAATGCTCAACTTCCGCGATTTTGTGGAAGACACGGTCGTTGTAAAGCTCTCCACCTTGTTGGCTCCGGAGCGTATCTGGGTACCGTTGTCGGTAGTGCTTCTGCTGTTTATAGTGGGAGGCGTGTTGCCGGGTCGGCTCTTTGCGCGTATTCCCGTATCGCAGGTGTTCCGCCGCTATACCGAGGGGAAGAAGGGCTGGAAGCGTCCGTTGCTGTTTGTCCAGTTTGCAGGCGTGGCATTCATTAGTGGATTGATGTGTGTGGTGATGTCGCAATATCAGTATGTACTGAAAAAGGATATGGGATATAATCCCAAGCAGATAGCCATAGGCAATGCCTACTGGGATAATGAAGCGACGCGTGATGCGGCTTATCAGTTCTTCAAAGGATTGCCCTACGTGGAAGCGGTGTCCAGCGCCAACAGCACACCCATTAGCGGATATAGCGGTTCGATGATTCATAGTGAGAGCGGGCAGGCACTTTTCTCTTGCCGTTCTTCTTATTTCATGCGCGAGGATTTTCCTGCTTTGATGGGCATGACTATGAAGACGGGACGTATGGCGCGCGATAAAGAGGAAGTCGTGGTGAACGAGACCTTTGCCGAGATGATGCGTTGGGGAGACGACGTCGTAGGCCGTACGGTATATACCGAAGGGAATACATTCAAGGTCGTAGGGCAGTTGAAGGATTTCCAGATAGAGAGTTTCAGAACCGAGAAGATGCCTTTCATAGCCCGTGGGAACAAGAATTTTTATGGAACGGTACATGTTCGTTTGAAAGAACCCTTTACCGAAAATCTGCAGAAGTTGAACCACGATGTAGCCGAGGCTTTCCATGACCAGACCATTGACTTTACCGGTTATGAGAAAAGGATAGAGAACAGCTATAATTCTGTCCGTGTATTCCGCAATGCCACTTTGATGGCGGCAGTGACCATGTTCTTCATTATGCTGATGGGGCTGATTGGGTATACCACCGACGAGGTGCGCCGCCGCAGTAAGGAGATTGCCATCCGTAAAGTGAACGGGGCAGAGGCTTCCGGTATCTTGGAAATGCTGTCGAGGGATATACTTGTGGTGGCGGCTCCGGCAGTTGTCATCGGTACGGTATTGGCATGGTATGTCAACGGAATGTGGATGGAACAGTTTGCGGAGCGTATTCACATCAGTTGGGCAGTATACGTACTGGTAGTGATGGCCAATTTGGTGATTATCGTAGCCTGCGTACTTTGGAAGTCCTGGCGGATAGCGAACGAGAATCCGGTGAATAGTATTAAGAGCGAATAAAACAATATTAAAACATTAAATATCATGATTGAGATTAACAACATCAGCAAAGTATTCCGTACTTCGGAAGTAGAGACGGTAGCATTGAATCACGTAAACCTCGATGTAAAGGAGGGAGAGTTTGTAGCCATTATGGGGCCGTCCGGTTGCGGCAAATCCACCTTGCTGAATATTCTGGGACTGCTGGACAATCCTACTGAGGGCAGTTACAAGCTACTCGGCCAGGAAGTGGCGGACTTGAAAGAAAAGGAACGTACACGCGTACGTAAGGGGAAACTGGGATTCGTGTTCCAGAGCTTCAACCTGATAGACGAACTGAACGTCTACGAGAATGTGGAACTTCCCCTTACGTACCTCGGCGTGAAGGCAAGTGAGCGCAAACGCATGGTAGAGGATATTCTGAAGCGGATGAACATCAGCCACCGTGCCAAACACTTCCCGCAACAGCTTTCCGGCGGTCAGCAGCAGCGTGTGGCGATAGCCCGTGCGGTCGTAACCAATCCCAAGCTGATACTCGCCGATGAGCCTACCGGTAACTTGGACTCCAAGAACGGAGCTGAGGTGATGAATCTGTTGACAGAACTGAATAAAGAGGGTACTACGATTATTATGGTGACCCACAGCCAGCACGACGCCTCGTTTGCACACCGCACGATACATCTTTTCGACGGTAGTGTGGTGGCAAGTGTGGCAGCGCAGGATTTGTAACAGACTTTTAAAACAACTTCCATGAGACAACTATATTACACTCTTCAGACACTGATACGAGGAAAAGGCTCCAACCTCATCAAGATTATTTCCTTGGGACTGGGGTTGGCAGTCAGTATCCTCATTTTTTCCCGTCAGGCATTCGAGCTCAATTATGATACCTGCTACAAGGACCATGAACGTTTGTGTCTTGTCAAAACAGTATGGTATTACAACAACGAGTATCATCCTTCGCATATAACTCTTGGACCGGTGGCTGGTACCATTGCCGAAAACCTGCCTGACGAGGTGGAGAGTGTTACCGTCACCCAGCAATGGTGGAGCAATTCGGCTTGGTTTGCCAATGAACGCCGTTTCCAGACCAATGCCATGACGGCCGATTCTTGTTTCTTTGCCACTATGGGCATTGATGTTGTCAGTGGAGACCCTCGCGAGCTGAATAATCCGGAGGTGGTCTTCATCAGCAGGGAGCTGGCCGGCAGCATGTTTGCCGATAAGAATCCCATCGGGCAGACGGTGGTCTATAACAAACAGATGCCAATGACCGTGAAGGGCATTTTTGAAGATTTTCCCGAAAACTCCAGTTTCTATGGAAGTGGTGTCGTGATGTCTCTGGCTACCTCCTTCAAGCATCATTGGGGATACTGGGGGTGGGGAGGTGGAGACAGCTATATGTCCTTTGTCCGTCTGCGCCCGGGGGTGCAATTGGACGATGTGAACACCCGAATAGAGAAACTTGCCGAGCAGGTGCGCAAGAGCGATGATGTGTTTATCAGTCTGGTTCCGATAAAGGACTACCGTATGGAATTTGGTATCAGTACCATGCGTATGGTATGGATTCTGTTGACGCTGGGAACCGCCATACTTTTTATTGTGGCGATGAATTATGTGCTTATTTCCATCTCAGCCATGAACCGTCGTGCCAAAGCTATAGGCGTACATAAATGTAGTGGGGCAAATACGGGAACTATTTTCGGTATGTTCTTATGGGAGACCGGAGTCATCATGCTTTCTTCCTTGCTGCTCGTAGCGCTGCTTCTATTTAATTTCCGTGAGCCGTTGGAGGACATGCTCGACGTTAGTCTTGCCGGTCTTTTCTCTTGGGAAAACATTTGGGCACCGCTTTCAGTGATAGTCATTTTGTTTATGATAGGCGGCATGTTGCCCGGGCAGCTTTTTGCCCGCATTCCGGTGACGCAGGTTTTCCGCCGGTACACCGAAGGCAAGAAAGGCTGGAAACGTCCGCTCTTGTTTGTGCAGTTTGCCGGTACCTCTTTTATTTTCGGCTTGTTGGGGCTGGTGCTTATGCAGAGCCATTACATCACCAATAAAGAACGTGGATTCGATTACCACCGGGTGGCTTATGCTTCGGGCGTATCCTTTGACTCGGATGCGGAAAGCGATGCAAATCGTAGTGTGATGCTTTCTTTGCCTTATGTGGAAGATGGAGCTTGTAGCGGTAATCTTCTTACAGACGGATTGAGCGGAGAAGGGGTTACGACTGATAACGGGCAGTGGATGAGCATGCGTTGGGTGGAATTTGGCAAGGACTATGCCCCGTTTATGAAGTTGGAATTTGCGGAAGGCAAGAATATGGATGCCCCTGGGCAGATATTGGTCAATGAAACATTTTTGAAAATGATGCATTGGGAAGATAAACCGATAGGCAGGCAAGTGCGCAACGGCGATCGCATAGCGGGCAATATTGTAGGTGTACTGAAAGACTTTGCTACATCCAATGCCGCTTATGTGGCGGTGCAACCTATGTATGCAACTTATCTTGACCGATTTTCCGGAAACATCCAATTACGTCTGAAAGAGCCTTTTGACGATAACCTCAAGCGTTTGAACGAAGACATGGAAAAGCTGTTTCCCACCCGTGACATTGTATTTTCCTCGTTCCAAAAGGTCATTGACGACCAGAACAGTACCGTCACGGATTTCCGTAATGCAGCTTTACTGGCTGCCATAACCATCCTTTTTGTTACGTTAATGGGGTTGATTGGCTACATCAATGACGAGATACAACGCCGCAGCAAGGAAATTGCCATCCGTAAAGTGAATGGTGCGGAAGCGTCATCCATTCTCCGGCTTTTCTCGAAGGATATATTCTGGATATCCTTGCCGGCCGTTTTTCTTGGAGGGCTGGGAGCCTGGTATATAGGCGGTGTCTGGATAGAGCAGTTTGTGGAGGGAGTGGATTTTGGTATCTGCGGATTCTTGCTTATTGCATGCATTGTACTATTGCTCATCATCGGTTGTGTAGTATTCAAGGCATGGCGGATTGCCAATGAGAATCCGGTAGACAGTATCAAGAGTGAATAAAGAATAACTTCAGGAAATTATGAGGCGGCACATTTATTATACATTACAAAGCTTGTTGCACAAGCAAGGTTCCAATGCCATTAAGATTGTATCTTTGGCATTGGGACTGCTGATGTCTGTATTTCTATTTGCACGGATTGCATTCGAGTTGAGTTTTGATAACTTTTATCATGATTCGGATAACCTTTATATTGTGAAGACGGGTTGGTTGAAAAATGGAGTGTTGGAAGGTAACGAAAGTCGCTTTACCATCATTCCGATTCCGGCTGCCATTGCCGAAGAGTTTCCGGAACAAGTGGAAAGTAGCACAGTGAGCTGTTCTCTTTTTGATAATAGTTTCCAGTTGGGTGAGCGCCAATTAGATATGTCCACGGTGATGGCAGATACACTTTATTTTTCTGTACTCGGTTTGGAGATGATAGAAGGCAATCCACAGGATTTGGCGGGTCCGGATGTCGTATTCCTTTCTGCCAAGTCAGCAAAGGAGGCCTTCGGTGACGAAAATCCGATAGGGAAAACACTGCGTTATGATTTTTGGGGATATCAGACTACACTGCTCGTGAAGGGTATCTTTGCCGATATTCCGTTGAACACTTCTTTGGAGAGGCGTCCAGAGGCAATCATTTCCTTTCCTACTATAGGGCGGCATCTGAAGTGGAACCTAGGTTGGCAAAGCGGCGGAAACTACGACGGTTATCTCAGGCTGCGCAGCCCGCAGGATGCTGATTGGCTGAATGAGCGTATGTCCATAGCTATTGCCCGTCATATTCCACCGGAAAGTGGTTTAGAATTGAGCGTACGTATTGTCCCTATCCATAATCTGCATGTCGAGACTCCTCAAGTACGGAAGATGATTTGGATTATGTTCTTCCTGGGTATCGTGCTGCTTTTTACGACCGCATTGAATTATGTACTCGTTTCCGTGGCTTCGCTGACACAGCGTGCCAAGGCCATCGGTGTACACAAATGCAGCGGTGCTTCGGGAAGTAGCATCTTTTCCATGTTCATGGTAGAGACTGCTATAGTAGTAGGGCTTGCCTTGCTGCTCATTGGACTGCTGGTGTATATTTTCCACGAAAAAATGGAAGAATTGGCAGCTGTACCTCTCAGTGCTCTTTTTGACTGGCAGAATCTTTGGGCACCATTGTCGGTGATACTGTTACTGTTTATTTTAGGTGGTTGCCTGCCTGCCATGCTTTTCGCTCGTATTCCGGTGACACAAGTGTTCCGCCGCTACACTTCCGGGCGTCGTGGCTGGAAACGGGTACTGCTTTTTGTTCAGTTCATCGGAGCGGCATTCATTCTGGGGATGATGCTGATGGTCGTTTCACAGTACAGTTATGTAACGACGCGTGACCGTGGTTGGCGTCCTGAACGTGTGGCATATACCACCCAGCGGGAAGTGGATGGCAATAGCCTGCGTAGTCTTGTCGGCAGTTTGCCTTATGTGGAAGGGGTTGCTTCGGCAGAACGCCCTATATTGTGGTTCGGTTCTAACCAGCCAATTCTTGACAATCAGGGTAACGAGCTTTTCTATCCTCGTAATACTTGGTTCGACAGTGATTTTCTTCCTTTCATTGGTCTGAGACTGAAAGAGGGGCATAACTTGACGGGAGAAGGTCAGTTGCTTGTCAACAGTGTCTTTTGTGAGAAGATGAATTGGACAGACAACCCCATAGGCAAGCGGGTGAATGATTATGGCACTGTTGTCGGGCTGTTAGACAGTTTCAGTTTTGCCGATATGCCCAACGATAATTTGCCGGTGATGGTGGAATGGACGGGGAAGACAGCTGCCACCCTGCATGTTCGCCTCAAAGAGCCATTGGATGAAAATCTCGCCCGCCTCAATGAAGAGATGCATCGGATTTATCCTCAGAAAAGCCTCGTATTCCGTTCGGTGGAGCAGGAAATGCGCAGTTATGCCGAGTCTGTACGGGTATTTCGTGATGTCACCCTGCTGGTTTCATTGACCATACTCTTTATCATTCTGATGGGACTGATAGGCTATGTGAATGATGAAATCCACCTGCGTTCAAAAGAGATTGCCATTCGTAAAGTGAATGGAGCGGAGACGGAAAGTATTTTGCTGTTATTGTCAAGAGATGTGCTTTGGCTGGCCATTCCGTCTGTCGCCATAGGTATTGGGGGAGCATGCCGGGCCGGAAAGCTTTGGGCGAGCCAGTTCTCTGATGTTGTGCCATTCCCTATAGGCGGATATATTCTTGTAGGTTGTCTGTTGCTGTTGTTTATCGTTGCTACCGTGGTGTTGAAGGCATGGTGCATTGCCAATGAAAATCCGGTAAAGAGCATCAAGAGCGAATAAAGTTGCCGCAACATACATCATGCGTTTGGGGTAGACAGACCATCTGTTTGGGGCGAATAGATGATGTGTTTGGGCTGAATGAATGATATATTTTCGAACAATTTGTTTGTTATAACATAAAATGCAATATTTGCAGTAGAATAAATCACTTTCACCTCGCTTTTTCGGTAATTCCTGTGGGTAATCTTTTTACATATATCCACAATGCCACCGCTGCCGTTACAAAAGCAAAGAAGTCCGATACCGGCATACATATCCAGATGCCGTCCAGCCCAAAGTAATGCGGGAATATCAGTAGTCCCGGCAACAGATACAGTAATTGGCGTGTCAGCGATAAGAAGATGCTGATTTTCGCTTTCCCGATGCTTTGGAAGAAATTGCCAATGACAATCTGTGCGCCTACCAGCGGGAATATGGCTACGGCAATGCGTACGCCTCTGGAAGCAATATCTATCAACTCTTCATCACTGGTAAAGATGGCAGATATGGCATGGGGGAACAATTCGCAGATAAGGAAGCCGGTACTGGTGATACATACTCCGGCAATGATGGTCAGGCGCAGGGTAGCCTTCACACGGTCGTGCTTTTGCGCACCGAAGTTATAGCCTACAATCGGTTGCATTCCCATCGTCAGCCCCAATACAATCATTACATAGAGTACCAGCAGTCGGTTGATAATGCCATATGCCCCGATGGCCATATCGCCTCCGTACTGTTGGAGGCTGTTGTTTACGATAATCACAATGACACATGCCGTGACGTTCATCAGGAACGGTGACATACCGATGGATAATATACTACTGATGATACGTTTCTTCATCTTCCAGAACCCCCGTTGCAGACGTACCACACTTGTCTTTTGCAGGAAATGGCTCACTACCCACACCATGCCGATGAACTGCGAGATGACCGTTGCCGTTGCAGCTCCCCGTATTCCCCAGTCAAATTGGAAGATGAAAATGGGAGCGAGGATTATGTTGCAGACTACCGTTACCATAGACGTGAGCATCGCTTTCTTGGGATATCCCGTGGCACGCATGATATTGTTTAGGCCAATCATGGTATAAGTGACGGGGGTACCCAGTAATATCACCTGCATAAAGTCGCGGGCATATGGCAACGTATCATTGCTGGCACCGAAGAAGCGCAGGATGTCATCCAGAAAGATGAATGAAACACTGCCGAATATGAATGCGTTGACCAGGCAGAACATCAGTGTGTTTCCCAATACTTCCGTTGCTCCGTCCAGGTCTTTCTGTCCCAACCGGATGGACGAAATGGTGGAGCCACCTGCCGATACCATCGTACAGAAAGCCACGACCAGATTCATCAGAGGGAAAGTTATGGCAAGTCCGGCAATGCCCATAGGACCTACGCCATGACCGATGAAAATGCTGTCGATGATGTTGTACAACGAAGTAATCGTCATGCCTATAATGGCCGGAATGGAGTACTGCACAAGCAGTTTGCCAATACGTTCGGTTCCTAATATATGCGCGTTGTTCATTTGATATGAGTCAATTAAGGAGCACAAAGGTATAAAATATTTGTTTGATTCGCAGATTATTCCCACCTTTGTACACTATAATGTTTTGGTATTAACAGATTTAGGTAAAAGAAAGTTTATGGACACAACAAAAGCAACCGCCGTACTTTTTGATTTTGACGGCGTGGTGGTAGACACGGAAACACAGTACAGTCACTTCTGGCATGAAATTGGAAAGCAGTATTTGGGTATGGATGATATTGAAGGCAGGGTGAAGGGCCAGACGCTGGTCTATATTTATGATACCTTTTTTCCGGGTATGGCGAAGGAACAAGCCGAAATTACCGAACGGCTGAACCGCTTTGAACAGGAAATGTCATTCGACTTTATTCCCGAAGTGCTTGACTTCATTGCCGACCTACACCGGAATGGGGTGAAGACTGCCGTAGTGACCAGCTCCAACGAAGCGAAGATGGCAGCTGTCTATCGGGTTCATCCCGAAATAAAGACTCTTTTCGACCGTATCCTTACGGCCGAGATGTTTACGGCTTCCAAGCCTGCACCGGATTGTTTTCTGTTGGGTATGGAGGTTTTCGGCACAACTCCCGACACCACATATGTATTCGAGGATTCTTTCAACGGGCTGAAAGCCGGCATGGCTTCAGGAGCTACCGTTATAGGGTTGGCAACCACCAATTCCCGTGAAGACATAGCTCCGTTGTGTCATTATGTATTGGATGACTTTCAGGGATTCACTTACGATAAATTAACTCAATTGCACAAGTAATCAGAAAAAGGATTACCTTTGCGCCGAAAATTAAATTGAGTAATTGTAAATTGTAAATTGCCAAATTGTAAATACTATCATGGGTTATATTTCAGACGACACTCGTAAAGTGACTACACATCGCCTTATCGAAATGAAACAGAGAGGCGAAAAAATATCAATGTTGACATCATACGACTATACTATGGCGCAGATTGTGGACGGTGCCGGGGTAGACGTGATTCTGGTGGGAGATTCCGCTTCCAATGTAATGGCAGGCAATGTCACCACGCTTCCCATCACGCTCGACCAGATGATTTATCATGGCAAATCCGTGGTTCGCGGTGTGAAGCGTGCCATGGTCATTGTCGACATGCCTTTCGGCTCTTATCAGGGCAACGAACTGGAGGGATTGGCTTCCGCTATCCGTATTATGAAAGAAAGCCATGCCGACGCCCTCAAACTGGAGGGAGGCGAGGAAATCATCGGTACGGTGAAGCGTATCCTCAGCGCCGGTATTCCCATCATGGGACATCTCGGACTGATGCCCCAATCCATCAACAAGTATGGAACATATACGGTCCGTGCCAAGGATGATGCCGAAGCCGAGAAACTGGTACGCGATGCGCATTTGCTGGAAGAAGCCGGATGCTTCGGACTGGTATTGGAGAAGATTCCTGCCGCATTGGCTGCCCGCGTGGCAAGCGAGCTGACTATACCCGTTATAGGCATCGGTGCCGGTGGCGATGTGGACGGCCAGGTGTTGGTGGTTCAGGATATGCTGGGTATGAATAACGGTTTTCGTCCCCGTTTCCTGCGTCGCTATGCCGACCTGCATACAGTGATGACGGATGCCATCAGCCGTTATGTATCCGATGTGAAGAATTTAGATTTCCCGAATGAGAAAGAACAGTACTAACAAACTCATGACACTCAATTTTTGGCGGATGTGTACGGCAAATCTGTTGCTGTTCATATCCGTCTATATGCTTTTCCCTTTGCTTCCTTTTGTGATGGGAGAGCAGTTGGGTGTTTCCGTCGGGCAGGCGGGCAGCATGTTTCTGGTCTTTGTGGTGGCCATGTTTGCTGTCGGTCCTTTCCATGCCTATCTGGTCGATGAATATAAAAGGAAACACGTGCTCCTTTACTCCGCACTCATTATGCTGGCGGCTGTTCTGGGATATGCCTTTGTGGATGGTTATACGAAATTTCTGCTGCTTGCCGCTGTGCAGGGAGCATGTTTCGGGCTGGCAACCACAGCGGGCATTACGGTGGCCATCGACATAACGACTTCCGCGCGCCGCAGCGCAGGAAACATGGTATATGCATGGGCTGCACGCTTGGGCATGCTGGTGGGTGTTGTGTTGGGTATTGGAATGTATAGGATGTATGGTTTCCGTATGGTGACCTATCTGTCTGTAGCGGCCGGACTGGCCAGCATATTTTTCGCATCGAGGGTATATGTGGCTTTCCGTGCTCCGATAGGCGTGTCGTTGTGCAATATGGACCGCTTCTTATTGCCGCGTGCATGGGTACCTGCCATCAATATGCTGTTGATTGCTTTTGTACCGGGAGCGTTGCTGCCACTGATGTTTGTGGGCGATTACTGGTCATTGGCGGCATTCGGTGGGTTTGGGGTTTTTATAATGGATTTCCATATTCATCATATTGTGTTTGATTTCCACTTCCATCCGACTGGCTCATATCTTCGCTATCATCATATTGCATCTGCTCTCCACTTTCATCACCTTGAATTGGATTTCCATTCTCATCATATTGCGTCTGCTCTCCACTTTCATCTGATTGAATCGGGTTTCCATTTTCATCATATTGAGTTTCCTCTGTCGGTGTCACCTCTGGGGTAGCTGTTGGCTCTGGTGTTGCTGTCGGTTCCGGTGTCGGTGTCAGTGCTGCTTCCAGATTTGCTATTTTTGTTCTCAGCTCCTTGATATCTGCTGACTGCTTTCTGATCCGAGAACTACTCACATTAAGCTGCCATCCCAGAACTCCAATACACGCTGCCAGAACCACAACCGCAATAACTGTCAGGATTCCTCCCACGCCGCCTTTTTTGGTTTCTCTTTTGCGCTTGTTCTGAACATTCTGAAAGTTATTCTTTTGCTCGTTTCTGTCCATTCTTTTCCATTCTCCTTTTGCTCAATATTTCATACTGCTCTCTGAAAGTCTGAACATCTGCCGGTCTTCTTTCAGGCTTCGGCCTCATCAGCAATGCCAGTGTCAGATCTTCGCTCCATGTTCCGATTTTCAGATCCTTACGTTTGCGCTTGGCAGTGCTGTCTTTCGGATTTCTTCCTGTCAGCATAAAGTAGTATACCGCGCCAAGTGAATACAGATCTGCATTTGGCTCTACATGCTGCCCCAGTAACAGTTCCGGAGCTATATACTCTCTCCGGTAAATATCAATATCCCCTTTTACCAGATAAAAGTATCTCTTCTTTGCATATCCCGGATCAATCAGATGGATCTCTCCTGTTTCGCTCAGATAAATATTATCCGGGTCAATATTCCAGTGGCAGATGCCTCTTTCATGTAACTGTTCCACAGCAGCAAGAAGTTTCGCAAGCAGTTCCCTGGCCTGTTCTCCCGGGATCTTTCCGTATTCTTCTACATAATCCTGAAGCGTATATCCTTCCAGATACTCCATTACCATATAAGAAGTTCCATTCTCCCTTATACAGCGATAAACATTTACCAGCGAAGAAATATCCTGGTTCCTGTTCAGCTGCATGATCTCTTTTTCAAAAGCGCCTCTGCCGGAAACGAACGTATTATCCTGTGACCTCAGCACCCGGGCAATTTCTTCTCCTGCCTTTCTTCTGGATGAGTTTACAGGAAGATATTCCTTTATCACTACTCTTTGCTGAAGCAGTGCATCCCACGCCAGATAGGTGATTCCGTATTCTGTATAACTCAGAACCCTTCCTATGATATATCTTGCATTGAGTATCGTCTCTGCCTTAAGACTGTCTTCTTTTTGTCTTATGTCTTCCTCAATATTCCAAGCCGAATATCCGCACACGGGGCATCTGTCATAGTTGTAGTTGTAGTCCCGCATGCATCCCATACATTTTTTCAATGGGTACCCTCCATCTCTACAGTCTATACACACATTACTGCAACTACAGTCGTGTTATCCTGTTTTTTTACAGCTAATCTCTGTGCATTTTCACACAGCCTTCTGGCTGTGATCTGCATATTGCCGCCGCTTTCTTCCACAATTGCCACGATCTGCTGCGGGTCAAGACTTTTGTACAGTCCGTCACTGGCAAGCAGAAGTATATCTCCCGAGTCCATCTGGATCGGCTGCTGATTTGTATCTACCAGCGGCAGTCCCCTGATTCCAAGGAAACTGATCAGTGCCTCTCCCTTCACTCTCTCAGCAGCTTCATTCTCAGGACTCATTTCACCTTTTTTGAGCATTTCATCAATTCTCAGGTTATAATTATGCATCCTGTTCAGAGTAGTGATCTGCCCTTTTTTTATATAATAGATGACACTGTCACCGACAGATCCCCAGTACAGGCGGT
>OGQT01001960.1_pt1 | contig 15391 bp, 15 predicted proteins | sample 1553261 | NCBI WGS metagenome assembly OGQT01 (sample SAMEA2579992, study PRJEB22360) | human gut metagenome | biome: human gut; feature: human-associated habitat; material: faeces | place: Denmark | collected 2008/2010
CCAATATCCTGGAGGTCAACGGATTTCTACCCCGGCAGAAGAAATGAAAAGATTCCCGGAAAGAATTCTGGAACATGCTGTTAGAGGTATGCTTCCTAAAAATCGCCTTGGAAGAGCTGTATTCAAGAACATGCACCTGTTCGTAGGACCGGAGCACAACCATGAATCACAACAGCCTAAAGTAATTGATATAAACGCACTTAAATAACAAGGTATGGAAGTAGTAAATGCAGTAGGTAGAAGAAAAACAGCGGTAGCCCGCGTTTATCTTAACGAAGGAAAAGGCAATATTACGATCAACAAGAAAAGCCTGGAAGAATATTTCACATTGCCTACCCTCCAATATATTGTAAAACAACCGCTTGAATTATTAGGTGTGTTGGGACAATATGACATCAAGGTAAACCTTGTAGGTGGAGGTTTCAACGGACAAGCTGAAGCTTTACGTTTAGGAATTGCCAGAGCATTGGTGAAAGTAAACGCAGAGGATAAAGAGGCGGTCCATTTTATTGTTGAAAACGGTGAATGGAGTGTTAAACTCGGCGAATATCTCGGTCAAGAAAAAATTGATGCCGAACTTGCATTTTCTTCTATGGAGAAAATGAATGAATTTATGAAAGGTAAAATGACTTCACTTCCGAAAATGAAGATTAAGTCATTTGGTAAATTCACAAAGTTTATGGCTGTGCTTTTAAAAATGTCTTCACTTTTAAGCATTACCGAACCGCCGGAAAATGACGAAGAACTTTCACTGCTTCTTTGCAAGCTGTATTTTTACTTGCTTTCTTCCGGTATATCGCAGCTTAATAAAATGGGTCATCCGCAGGTGCATGATTGGGCGCTTAAAAGCCCTGACCGTTGCTATCAGTGGGCAGTTGAGGGGCATCCTGAATGTACTGCATATATGCGTGTTAAAGCAGGCAAATCAAGAGCCGGCAGGGGCGAATATAAGCGTTCAAAGCCATTTTTCTGTATGAAATTTGACTGTGCAACTTCAGCTCTTAAAATTTTGCTCGGTACAGGCGATATGTTCCAAATGACAGCGAACAAGCAGCTTATAATGGAGGGTGCGCCGGAATTTGGTGTGCAAATCGGTGATTATATGATGCTTGTCGGCAGTTTGGCAAAATAATATAAAACCAAAAATAAACCTTTCTGCTTGAGGAAAGGTTTATTTTTTTGCCTGTATATGTTAAAATTAAAGTATCAATTTTTGGAAGGTGCGAAATGAATTATAATAATGAAATATTTATTAAAGAATTTAAAAATATAATGCTTAAAATCAAGGCACAAAAGGTATTTTTTGTTTGCTCCGGCGAATATGACAGGTATGGCTATCGCAAGGCACTTGATGAAATAAAAATCAAAAGTGTTGCATTTACTTCATTTGAGCCTTGCCCGGAAGTAAGCTCAGTACAAAAGGGGATAGAGGCTTTTAAGTCTAATGCCTGCGATTTTGTTGTTGCTGTCGGTGGTGGAAGTGCTATTGATACCGCGAAAGGCATTAAGTATTATTCAAAGCTTGATTTTAAAATTTTAGCGGTGCCTACCACTGCCGGAACGGGAGCGGAAGTTACCCGCTTTTCAGTTTTATATAACAATAAGGATAAAGCTTCTGTAAGTGATTGGGATATTATTCCCGATTATCAAATATTTGATTATACTACACTTAAATCGTTACCTTATGAGCAAAAGGTAGCCACTTCGCTTGATGCATTTTGCCACAGCGTTGAAGCTTATTGGTCAATAGATGCAAATGATGAAAGCAGGCAGTACAGTAAAAAGGCACTTTCTCTTTTTAATAATAATTTTGTGAAATATCTTGAAAATGATGAAAAAACATTTGAGCCTATGCTTGAATGCAGTACGCTGGCAGGAAAAGCAATCAATCTTGCCAGAACTACTGCGCCGCACGCATTTAGCTATAAGCTTCATAAGTTAAAAGGATTTTATCACGGAAGAGCGGTGGCTGTATCGCTTGCTTATATTTGGAAATATATGGCAAATTCAGGTGATAAGCTTAAATCTCTTGTAAATGAAACAACAGAAATTACGGGGTTTGATTATGCAGGCTTTATTGATTTTTTAAAAGACCTTGGCTTGCTTGATGATTTGACTATGACAAAAGCTGAATTTGAAGAAACAATTCACGGTGTTAATACTGCCAGACTTCAAAATTTTCCTATGAAGTTAACAGATAAAGATATTGAAAATATTTATTCTTCATTTATTTTGGTTAAATGACACGCGAAGTACACATAGGTATTATATCTTATAGCTGAAAGGGAGTGGCTGAATGTTTTCTGTATTAGTAGCAGACGATGAAAAAGCAATAAGGGAAAGCATTAAGGACTATCTTGAAGCGAAAGGATATTCGGTGAAAACGGCAACCGATGGTGAAAGCGCGCTTGAGTTGTTTTATGAAAATTCTTTTGATTTAGTAATACTTGATGTTATGATGCCGAAAGTGGATGGATTTGATGCTTGCAGAGCTGTAAGAAGAGCAAGTAATTTGCCCGTTTTGTTTTTAACTGCAAAGGGGCAGGAGGCTGATTTCCTGAAAGGCTTTGAATGTGGGTGCGATGATTATGTTGTTAAGCCTTTTCCGCTGTCCGTTCTTTATGAAAAATGTAATTCACTTATAAAACGCTACAAGGGAATAGATAGTGCAAATTGGCTTAAAGTATCCGGTGTGGCTCTTGATTTATCGTGCAAAAGAGCTTATGTCGGTGAAAATGAAATCAAACTTTCATCAAAGGATTTTAAAATTCTCTGCTACCTTATGGAAAACAAAAATATTGTTTTAAATCGTGAGTTGATTTTAACTTTTGCTTGGGGATATGATTTTGACGGTGACGATAGAGTTGTCGACACACATATTAAGCGTATTCGCAAAGCACTGGGTGAAAAAGCAGAATGTATTAAAACAATAATAAACACCGGCTACTCCTTTAGGGAGGTATGATTTATGAAAAAAACAAGAAAAGTTTTGTCAATCGTAACTGTTGTTGTTTTGGTTTTGTATTTTTCATCAATGGCTGTTTTGTACGGCAATATGAAAGATACGGTTAAAGCAAATATTTATGACGAAGCAAGTACGCTTGCTGAAGAATTCAATAACAATTCGTATGAAAACTTAGAACATTTTGTAAGTGTTACTAACCAAAGTCTTCCAATGTATCCTACAAAATATTATGTTTATGACGAAACAGGTGAAAATCTACTTGCACAAACTTCAAACCAAATTATGTTCCAATACGGTCCGTTACTTAAATATGGCATAGTCAATCTTGATGAATATTTGTCAGAAAAACAGATTGAACAGCTTGCACAAATGGATAATAAGTATTCTTCTAACTACTCAACCTTTAAGTATGCAATTGACGGAGATAAGGTAATTCCGTGTTCGCTTGTGTATAGAATTTTGCCTGATGGCACGGATGGTGAAAGTTTTACCTTTACCAATACCAAGCCTACAGGTGAAATCAGCTGTATTTCAAAATATTTTGAAATGGATTTGTATAAGGCACATTCGACTGATTTTCAAAAAAAAGATTATGATTTTATCGACAAGAAATTCAAAGACGGCAAGGTGCCTAAAGCCGAATGTAAAGAAAATAAGTCAGACCCGTGGGGAAGTGCAATAGATTATACCGACGAAGTATTTATTGAAAATGGCAGATATATTGTAAAGCAAGTTAGAGTTGTTGGTACGGAAGATGAAAACGCTTATTATGTGATAACTTATACTGCAGCTAATCTTTTCAAAAATGTTATTGAAGATTTCCGCTTTACAAGATGGGCAACGGGATTGTCATGCGTGTTTACGGTGGCATTCGCTATTTCGCTTGCAGTTTCGTACAGCATTGTGAAAAAAGAGCAGATGAAATATGCAAGGTATTCATTTTCAAATGCTGCGGCACACGAGCTTAAAACACCGCTTGCAATTATTCAAAATCGCTGCGAGCTTGTTATGGAAAAAGTAAATGAAGACAAAAATGACGAGTATGTAAAATCAATTTATGAAGAATCAATCAGGATGAATAAGCTTGTCAAAAATCTTTTGCAGTATAATTCGCTTACAATGAATACGGATATTGATAAAAAAGCATGTGACCTTGACAGAATTGTTAAAAAAGAGATTGAAAAATATCGACCTCTTGCGGCTTTAAAAGATGTCGGAATTGAAAATTTAGCAGTTGAAAAATGTTCTGTTAAATGTAATGATGAGCTTATCGGCTTGGTAATAGACAATTTCCTTTCAAATGCGGTTAAGTTTGCAATACCTAAAACTGTTATAAAAGTCAGCCTTACAAGAAAAGGCAAAAAGTTTAAACTTGGAATTTATAACAAAGGTGAAAACATTTCAAAAGAGCAGGGTAAAGAACTGTGGGAACTTCTTTATAAAGGCGATATGTCACGAAGCAGGGATGAAAATTCATCCGGTATGGGGCTTGCAATTTGCAGGCAGATACTTGAACTTCATAATTTTAAGTATGGCTTTGAAAATAAAGATGACGGTGTAGAATTCTATTTTATAGCAAAGTAGAGTTAAGAGCTTGGCTTGATTTTTTTGAATAGGTTCGTAAAAACGGGCAATATAAAAATCCCTCTTGATGTAGAATAAACATCGAGAGGGATTTTTAATGCCAAGAAGTTATCGAAACATAAGTGTTTATGAAAAAGAAATCAGTATGTTGCTTAAAATTTAATTTATTGCATCAAGCAGGCTCTATTGTACTGTCTGCACAATCCGGGCAGATCATTACGCTAAACAGTAGTTTTCTTTTTACTTTTTATCAATATTAAAATAAACCCACCAATTATTCCGCCAAGCGTGTTGTAAACAATATCGGAGATTTGAAAAGTACCTAAATGTGCGATTATCTGCATTACTTCTATAAAAACTGATAATAAGAAAGCAGAAAGAGATGAATATATTATCAGCTTGTTTGAAATTTTTACAGACTTTGTTGCAGATATCAAAAAAGAAATTACAAAAGAATGAGGCAATAGCATTATTAAATTTTCAACACAACTAAAATCATAATAATAAATATTTTGTGTTATTGTCCAGCTTCCGTATATATTTGAAAATGGGTCGTCAATTCGATTGGACAGCCTCATAAAAAGAGTTATTTCAAATACAACAGCTAAATAAAAAAATAAAATAAAAACACTAAGTGCCTGTTTTTTAGACTTGAATATAGGCTTAGCCTTAAATATCATCCGTATTAAAGCTATTATGAATAATGCACAAATGGCTATTAAACAAGGCTTTAGTAAACAGCTTTTAAATAAAAATTCAATTGTATGCTTGATTGTTATGTAAAGCTTGTCAGTGTTCATTGTAATTTTTCACTTCAAATTTATTAACATAGTGATGGGGATGTCGTTCCTCTTTTGGAGGCAACTTCATATAATCAGAAAATAAATGCTTCAAGTAAGTATCATAATCTGAAAAAGCGTAAAATTTGTGCCCCTCAAAGTCTATATCAATGAGGCTTTCAAACCATTCTTTCTTAAATAAGCTTCTATCTACTGTATCCGAGCCTAAGCCGGTCAGCGCCATTGCATAATCACTTTGATGATTATTATATTTTAGAGCTGATTTTTTGAATTTTTTAATAATAAATTTCCTTGGAATAAAGAAATAAGCAAATCTTCTCAAATAAAAGTACAAAAGACGCATACCTGTTTGATTAAAGAAATAATTGCTTTTTATATAGAGCATGCTTTTGCAAATTTTCGCAGTAATGTTTTGTCTTTTTTGATGCTTATAAATATTATCTGTTGGATAAAGCGGAAATATATCGACAAAAATTCCGTTGGGATGACCTTTTGAATAAGCGAAATATGATTCTCCGAAAACAGTTGATTTTGCCATAACTTTAGTGAAAAGCTGAGAATATACATCACTTTTTTCAGGAGTAGCAATGTAAAACTTTTTGTCAAGCTTACTATTGGCAATTTCGAGAAATTTTTGGTAATCCTCATAAAGCATAACAATGTCTACATCATCGTCCCAAGGTATAAAGCCTTTATGTCGGACTGCACCCAAAAGAGTTCCAGAAGCTAATGAATATTTCAAGTTGTTTTCTCTGCATATTTTGTCGATTTCAGTTAAAATATCAAGAGCAATTTTTTTTACGCTTTCGATATCTGAATCGGAAAGTTCAATAGAGTTAACATGTTTCATAAATAATCCACCTTACAAATTATTTGTTGTTTTCTTTTATAAGTGTATTTTTAAACGAGATTTGTTCTTTTGGTTATCATCATATGAAACTGTAAATATAGCGAGAGCCATAAATCCGATAAGTCCGGCGGAACTCGAGAGTATAGCGGAACCTACGGCGTGAATCATGTATTGCAGAAATGCTGCATAAAGAAATGCTTTTGTTTGGCTGTTATATTTATTGTTTTTAAATGATAAGAAAATCATAATATAAGCTGATATGTAAAGTATACCACCAACCCAACCAAATTGACCTATTGCCATAGGCCAAAATGTATCGCTTAAAAAAGAGCCGTCCTCCGGAGTCATACCGAATAATTTGTTAAATCCGTATTGATAGTATAATTGAGAGTAGTTTCTCGCCGCTTGGTCTGAACCGAATGTTCCGAAGCCTGAACCTAATGGAAAATAGTTGTTTGCAGTTTTGAAAGCATATTCAAAGAAAAGGCGTCTCGGTGCATTTTCATTTAGAATATATGTTTCAATTTGAAACCATCCTGCAACGATTAAAATAATAACACCTATTATTATTACTATCGGTGATAATCTTTCGTGCTTTTTGAAGAAAAATGCAAGTCCGATAAATATAATAGAGAACATAATCGGAGGTGCTTTTGTTGCAAGCACAAGGCTGATAATAGCCATAGCGTAATAGTAAATCTTTTCTTTGTTTCCCATTTTTGTGTTGCAAACAAGAATACCAAAAAATAGCATATATACAGCAATATATTGAAAATTAAAACTAAATATAAACTTAAACGAGCCTATTCCGTATCTTTCTTCACCTGTCATTCCTATATCTGTAAATAATGATATGATTGAACAGACGAAAGCGCCAATTGTGAATAGCTTTGCGAGAGACACAAGCATATTTATAGTCGCTTTTTTCTCTTCATCGTTAAGAAAATATTTCATAGCAAAATAAGCAAATAAAAGCTTCGTTTCAGCGACTATGTCTATCACTATTGAAAAATAGTTGTGAGATACTCCGCTGACAAGGTTTGAAATAACGCCTATTGCAACAACTATGCCCATGATTATTAAGGTGTACATATCTCGTCGTTCAATGCGTGTTCTGAAAAAGATAAGATATATTGCGGATAAGACTCCGATAATTTCATCAAAATAACCGCCGTTGTTAACAAGCTCAAGTGTTATTACTAATAAGAAAACTGCAATTGCAATTAAGCTTTTTATATAATAACGCTTAGCAGAACTGCTTGTTTTTATAGATGATTTCTTCTTTAGTTGATTTATGTTGTTTTCCATATTGGGTGTATCCTGTTTATTTATATAATTGATTAAGCTTAGAATAATAACTGTTTTCTTCAAAAGCTAAATTTTCTGTTTTGTTAGTTAATTTGTGGATAGGCGAAATTTCTTTTATTTGATTAAATCTCTCTTCACAATAGCTTTGATTCATTTCCATTGCCAAAATGTGCTGGTCGATTTGATTATAATAAGGAACCTTTTTCCACTCATTAGGATATTTTTCCGCAATCATTCTGAAAAAAATGTGAAGTAAAAAATATTGTTTAAGATAATTGTGCTTTTTCCAATATTCAAAAAGCATAGCTTCATTTTCAAGAAGAAGTATATTGTTAGGCTTACTGTAAATTAACCAGCTACCCATATTTATCATTTCTTCGTTAAACCAGCCGTTTCGATAAACAAAAAAATCATTTTCGGTAATGTATTTAGGTAGAGGACCGGTTAAATAAGTTGTTGCGTCTAACCACAGACCGCCGTGAAGATTTAATATGTTCAGTCTGATTATGTCAGAAAAATGAGTGTTAGTAATTGTTTTATTCTTCCATTTCTTTACTATATAATCAGGTAATGAAACATAATTAAAAAGATTTTTTTCGTCAAGCACAACAATGTCCATATCCTTGACATTGTGCCGTACAGATTTATAGCAATTTTTAACAAGCTTTGGTGCATTTTCTATTCCTTGAAGCCAGCAAATCCAAACAGTATTGCTCATATCCTTATCATTATATTTTTCAACCTTCAGTGAGTCGAGAACGCCTTGATACTCTTTTCGTATCCTTGTATATGTTTTATACATTGCGTTGACTGTACTCATATATTTATTTGCATAGCCTGTTTTGTTAATTATTAAACCGCCGATTTCATCGAACAGCGTATGCGTTTTTGTAAATCTTTTTATGTTTTTTATAAGATTATTCATGCGTTATTTCTCTCCTTTGTTTTATAGCAAAAATAGCTTTTTTCGGATAAATAAAAAATAGCAGCACATGAATCCTTTTAGCGATTTCATAGGCGATTACAGGCAAAACAAATCCTGCTAAAATGCCTAAGACTATATGTATAAACGGTGCTTGAATGTTTAGCTTTAAAAGTAAAATTCTAACTCCTGCCGCTGCTATTGTGTGCATTACATAAACCGGCATAAAATATTCACGGAATTTAAAACTGATTTTATTAACGCTTTTAAACTGCAAATTTTGTGATAATATGATTATAGAAATTACAAATAATAATCCTATAATGTATTGAATGTTTAAATCGAGATTTTCTTCTCTGTAAAAGTATATACTTAAAACTAAAGCGGTAATTCCTGTAACCATCATAATAATTTTAGATAATATTGATGTTAAATCGAACATATCAAATGCTAAGCACATACCGATTATAAACCAAATCATTCTAGCAAAGGTTGAGCTTAATATATATGGTAACTGTATTGAATTGTAAGAACAAGTCAGATATAAAATTCTTGCAAAAAAAGAAAATGTAAATAACAGTACTGCTTGTTTTTTGGTCTTTAAGCAAGGTATAAATAAAAACAGAAAGAAAAGAGCATAAAGATACCAATAAGGTGCTGTCGGATTTATAAATAGTGTTTTAAAAAAGTCATCTGCGGGATTGTTTACACTGTCGGAAAAAATCTTTTTAATCACTAAGGTTATTAGGGTAAATGTAAAATAGGGTACACCTAAGTTTAAAAGCTTGTCCGAAACATTTTTGCTCCAGCTTTTAAGGTTATGTACCTTGTTCGATTTTTGATATAAAAAACCACTGCACACAAAAAATAACGGAACATGAAAGGTGTACATTGTTTGAATTGAAAATGAATAAAACAATGAACCTTTTATTATTTCTGAAGCAATCATTGATTGATAAAAATGCCCTAACACTACCAAAATGCAGCATGCAAGCTTTATGTTGTCTACCCATTCATATCTATTTCTGTTTTTGAATTGTGTATTTTCCATAGCTTTAATCTTCAAATTCTATTGGTATTGCGTTAAGCATTTCTCTTACTGTGCAAGGTTCTTTAAAACCGAGCTCATTGTATTTTTTACTGTATTCCTTGTGCTTTTTCATAGCGTCCTCATATGTTCCTATTATTTTTGCAGGTACACCTGCCACAACACTGTTATCCGGTATATCGTGAGTTACTATTGCACCGGCGGCAACAATTACATTATTTCCTATTGTAACACCGAAATTTATAATTGCGTCTGCTCCGATATATACATTCATTGTCTTTTATTTCAATTTTTCCGTGCCTGCAAATATAGTCTTTTGTATCTTCTTGATAGTCATAGACAACATGAGCGACTGAGTGCGTTATAAGTCTAACGCCGGCTGAAATTGCAACATTGTTATGTAAGGAAACAAGAAACGGCTCGGCAGGAAGAATCGTGCTTTGATAAAAGCAATGCTCACCTATATGATGAAAAATTCCTTTTTTCTTTAAAAATTCAGCTTTTTTCCATCCGTTTCTTTCTGCAAGCATTTTAAACTGTATATATGCACGCCTTAGGGATTCAATATTCATTTAATTACCTCGATTCAGTGAGCCTTTTATGTTAAAAATAATTCTTTTTAATGTAAGCTTTTTTCTGTTTTGCCAAATACTCTTAGCATAAAATGCAACAGGGTGGCTGACGCCTTTTCTTTTAATTAGATTCTCATTAAGCTTAAACGGCTTATCTGTTACAACATCGGAGTAAATTAAGTATTTTGCATTATCCGAAAAATTCTTCACCTTATACGACATAGGCCTGCACCAAAAATGGATATACATATATTCTTCTTCAATGATTTTACCGTTATGTAGATAATGGCGTAAAAGCTTGCCGTTTTCCCAAGTAAAAACCTGTCTGTCGTTTTTGTAATCTTCTTCTTTCGGAAGAGTCGCTAAATAAAACTTTGTTTCATATTTTGCAAGATGGGCAAAATCAACTTTTGAGTAGTATGGAATATTAAGCTTTTTATAAATTTCTTCTATACCAACTTCGTCAAAAGCGTGACCTTCAGACTCGGAAAAAGCCATTTTATAGTTGTCAAGTCCGTCAATTACAGTCCTGTATCTTTTATTTACTTCAGGAGTATTTTTATATAAAGTAGAATGAGCCTGATACCCTATTTTGTCGTATTTTTCAAGAATTTCATCTGTGTAAAATTTTCTTATATTTCCCCACATCAGGTCAATATCGCAGTTACCCCAAAAGTCATAGCCCTTAAGCTCTTTTTCAAAAATTTCGCCGTAAGCTATCTTGTAATCACAAAGCTTCCAGCCTCTGTCAAGAACAATGGGGAAATCATAAAATGATTGAAATCTTTCTCTGATTTCATCAAGAGTTGTGTAGTATACTTTGACATTGTCAGGATAATCATATTCAGTTTTATCATCTGTAAAAATAATCCAGTTTACGGTTGGGTTTGCTTTACAGCTTTTCAGCCATAAACGAAAACTTGTTTTTGGAAGTGTTCCAAAGTAAGGAACGACATAGCAAATTGAATTCATAAATCATACCTGCTTATAAACATTTAAAAATTGTTCTACCTTATATTCTGTATTTAGTGTAGGTCTGTATGATAAACAATTTTGAATATATGAGTTATCATTACATATTTTGACCAGAGATCGTGCGTTCCAGTCGTCATCTGCAATTCCTAATTTGTATTTCTTTATATAGTGGCAACTGTAAGGCACACAAGTAGTTACAACAGGAGTTGCCATTGCTAATGACTCAACTATTGATACCATATTAAGGTCGCTTTCAGTATATACAAGCATTGCTTTTGCTTTGCTGAGAATACCTACAAGTTCACTGTGAGGAAGCTTTCCGGTAAAAATTACATTATTACTTATTTTTAGTTCTTCAGCGAGTGCTTCAAGGTTTTCTCTTTCTTCACCTTCGCCCATAATGTACAGCTTGCAGGTGCTGTCCTCTTCTTTTACATATTCAGAAAAAACTTTAATGATTTTATCTATCCTTTTTCTCTTTATCAGTTGAGAGCTAACGGCAAAATAGTTTTCTTTTTCAGTTTCATATTTGAATTTTTCAAGGTTAACTCCGTGGTCGATTACTGTATCGCTGACATTATTGCAAAACTGCGATATAAACGCTCTTGCCTGAACGCTTCTTGCAACGATTTTTGTGTTTCTGAAAAACAATCTTGCAATGATATTGTACCAAATTTTAGACGGAAGTTGATGCATAAGCTTATTGTGCTTACCAAGCTCATGCCAAACGATAAGATTTTTCTTGCTCCTTACAGAGAGCATAAGGGAGTTCAAAGAAAAAACTTCGCTTGTTATGATTAGATCAAATTTATTGTTTTTTATGTATCTTTTTATGTCGGGGCAGTAGGGTATAGTATTCGACGGAAAAAGTTTTTTTATTTTTGCATCAAGCCAAACTACATTAAAAGGATAGCTTTCTTTTTGCAGCGGCTTGTAGTCACTGCATGCTATCAATGTAACATCTATGCCCTTTTGCATAAAGCCCAAGCTTAAATCATAAATCATCGTGTCCTTGATAGTATTAACTTTTTTAATATCCCTTGTTTCGCTTGTGTAGATTATGGGATTAACAATTAAAATTTTCATATTTCCCTCGACTACTTATTCGATTTTTTTAATCTAAATTTATCAAGAAATGAATTAAGTACATCTGCAACCAAAACATCTTTAAGTTCTAACAAACCGACTGCATAAATAATGGCGGCAATAATAATTGTCACTATTAAGTAGAAAAGATTTGCAATTTTATCCGCATAAAAATGTTTAATTAAAAGGAGCATCGCAAACATTACTAACGATGAAGCAAAGCATTTTACAGAAGAAGCAAAAATCGGCTTTATTTCAAGAAGCTTTTTATTTGAAACATATGACATCAATAAAATGCAAATAATTGCCTCACTTATTATTGAACCTATTGTGGCGCCCATTGAGTACAATTTAGGTATAAGCAGAAGATTAGCAGTGATGTTTACAGCACCGCCGATTAAGATAATGCGATTGTATATATTTTGCTTGCCTGTTGCTATCAAGTATTGGTAGCCTATTGTATTATTTAAGCCCTTTAAAATAAACAAGCAACTCATAACGGGTAAAAGGATTTTTACTTTGTCGTAGCCTTCTCCGAAAAATATTGGCACGAAAAAGTCTGAAATGGCAATAAGACCAAATGTAAACGGAAAGCCTAAAATCCATACTAAATGGCAGGATTTTTCCATATGCATTTTCACACTGTCGTTGTTGCCTTTTGAAACCTCGTTGGCAATTCTCGGAAGCATTACTCCGCTGAGCGCAATTATCAGCATTAGGCTCATATTTATAATTTTATCAGCTTGTTCATAATAACCGTTTTCAACACTTGTTGAAAACCAACCAATCATTGATTTGTCGATAATTGCATAAAGATTGCAGGCGATTGTCGGAAAGAAAAGCTGTAAAATTTGCTTAGTGTTTTTTAAGGGCTTTAGCTTTTTTATCGGTACTTTTACAATATGTTTTGCTGTGTACGGAAGAACTGCGAGATTGCTTATAACGGTAATTCCGGCTAAGCAAAGTATGTAAATCGGCAAGTCTTCTCTTGACTTTACAAATGCAAAAATACAGATTACATTTATGATTTTAAAGATAAAGTTTCGAATGGATATAGTTTTAAAAAGCTCCATTCCTTGTAAAAACCAGCTTGTGTCAATTAAAACGGCTAATAAATAAAGTGATTGCAAAAGAGCAATTTGTTTGTCCTGTGCTATAAAGATGACATAAAGTAAATAAAATGCTGTTACAATCAGGGTAGAGGATGAACGGAATATAAAAACATTCCAAAACTCGATGCTTCTCTCGATAGGATTATCCTGCAAGATTGCAATTTGTCTGTTCCCGAAAGCTCCGGCACCTAAAGTGGAAGCCAATGTAAAATAGCTTACTATTGCAAAGGTATAGCTGTAAGTACCTACTCCGTCAGCACCGAGAGCTCTTGAAATGTACGGCGCTGTAATCAAAGGGACAATTATAGTAAATATCTGATACCCTGCGTTAAATATGTAATTTAGCTTAATACTTTTTTTCATTTCACTTATTTAACAGCAAACTGCTTGTTTATATCCTCGTTTACAATTTCTTCGCCTGACTTATTTTCAAGCTGTTTTCTTGATGATTCGGAGAGACCGTCATTGACGACTGCGTTCAAGTCACATGTTGAAAGCTTATCAAGTTCCTCTTTAGTTACTTTTCCGTCACGGTAATCGCGGCAAATTTTGTTTTCATACATTGAATATTTGTTGTCTTTAAAGTACCTTAAGAATTTGTGCTTAATAACCCAGGTTGCAGGCACCCAAATATATTTATGCATAGCAGGGGATACAGATCCAATCATCCAGCATTGCCTGTCACAGTGTCTTACTTTCTGCCTTACTTTATCTGCCTGCTCACTACTCCAAAGAGTATCCCAATTAGTTTCGTTAAGATTGCCCATAACTTCTTTTTCTTTTGTTCCGTTACAAGGCATAACATCACCGTATGGGTCAATAAAAAATGTATCAAATGCCATATCGCACGGGAGTAATCTTTTTTGACCGTATATGTAGTTTATCAAACCATGGTTAAAGTATGCTCTAAACCACTTTTTAGGCGAATTTGATTTTAAAAGCTCGTTAATAAGGCTTTCAAATTCCTTGGCAACCATTGGTCTGTCTTTTATAATATTTTTTGCTTCTACAAAATAAAATGAATTATGCAAAGACGCTGTTGCAAACTCCATATTCATTTCATTTGAAAGTTTATAAAGCTTAACTAAATCTTTGGCATTTGCATCTTGAACAGTCATACCAAAGCCGACATCGGGATGTTTCATTTCCACAAGTTTTTTTAGTGTTGTATATCCCTTGTTAAATCCGTCGTCAAGTCCGCGTATTTTGTTGTTTGTATCTTCTAAACCTTCAATTGAAATGCGAATACCGACTTTCGGAAATTCCTCGCATAGTTTAATGATTCTGTCAGTAAAAAATCCGTTTGTGGAAATAACGATACGGTCACTCTTTTTGTAAAGTTCGCGCACTATATCAGCCAAATCTTCCCTAATAAACGGTTCGCCGCCTGTAATGTTGGTGAAATACATAGGCGGTAATTTTTTTATTGTTTCAATTGTCAATTCTTCTTCAGGTTTTGAGGGCTTTTTATATCTGTTGCACATATTGCACCTTGCATTGCAACGATATGTAACTATTACTGTTCCGTTAAGTTTTTTCATAATGATTATCCCATCATCTGTTTTTTATTGTTTTAGCGGGTACTCCGCCGACTATTGTATAGCTTGGTACATCGTGGTTTACTACTGCACCGGCAGCCACTATACATCCGTTACCGATTTTAACACCGTCAAGTATGGTTGCATTTGCACCTATCCAGCAGTCTTTTCCAATTTCAATACCTTTGCGTGTTGCACCTTGCAAATATACAGGTGTGCTTTTATCTTCAAAAATATGGTTTTCGGAAAACAGACTTACACCGGGGCCGAAAATTGTTGAATCGCCGATTTTAACTTTACCTCTGACTGAAATAAAAGCATTTGCTGAAATACCTACATTGTCGCCGATAACAAGGCTTTCACCGAGTTCCCTGATAACACCGGTACATTCAATAATACTGTTTTGACCGAGCGAAAAGTTATTTCCTATTTTTATTCCGCCCTTGCAAAGTGCATTTATTGTGCAATTATCATTTATTGTTAAACCGGAGCCGCACTCAATATGACTTTTTGATTTAATACATACTTTTTTTCCGATAAATGAAATTTTACCACTTTTTTTAAATCCTATTGTTGCAAAAAAGCCGCGAATGAGCATAAAAAATCTTGTGAATACAATTGAAAATAAATC
>OGQT01001971.1_pt1 | contig 15351 bp, 9 predicted proteins | sample 1553261 | NCBI WGS metagenome assembly OGQT01 (sample SAMEA2579992, study PRJEB22360) | human gut metagenome | biome: human gut; feature: human-associated habitat; material: faeces | place: Denmark | collected 2008/2010
TACATTCTTTCTTCATTATGAACCTTTAGTCCAAATCCGTAAACTGTATTGATTAAAAGATTTTCTGTCAGTTCACCGGTATTATAATTTCTTGCAGCCCCAGCCAAAATGCATATCGGAAATTCAAGGCCTTTTGAATGGTGAACAGTCATAATCGTTACTGCGTCATCTTTGCCCGATACAATTGATTTTGAGTCAATACCTTTATCGGTATCTATAATCTTATCAATATATCTTATAAAAGATGTAAGGCCGATATTAACTCCGCTGTCAAATTTCTGAGCAAATGATATTAAAGCAAGTATATTTTGATACCTTTGCTCACCATTGCCCATAGCGTTAATAAAAGCCACTATCCCCTTATTCTCAACCAAATATCTGATAAAATTAGAAACAGACATTGTAACACTGAGCTTTTTAAGATTTTTTATATCTTCAAGAAAGTTTAATACTTTTTCATTTTGTGAATTAACAACAGAAAAATAAAAATTCTTCTGCTTATTTTCAATCCTGATTTGAGCAAGCTCGTCTGCCGTAAAGGCATAGACAGGCGACATCATTGTAGAAAGAAGTGAAATATCTTTAGTTGGGTTATCAATAGTTCTGAGCAAAGATAAAATCAATTTTATCTCATTATTTTCAAACAGATTGCTTGAATTATCACATTGAACGGGAATTGACATATCCGTAAACACTTCAACATAAGAGTCAACATGATTTTTCATACTTCGAAACAGTATTGCAAAATCGCTGTATCTTATATCTCGGTATTCATCACCGTCTTTTATTTGCTCTTTTGAATCTATCTTTTTTCTAATCAGCTTGGCAATTTGCATCGCTTCGCGTGTGTCTGTTTCTTCGCCCTTTGCACCGTCTAAAATATGTATCTGTGCGCTCGGAATATCATTTTTCTTATAATCTGCACCAAAATTCAATCTGTTTTGGGCATCATAATCAAGCTCGCCTACCCTTTCACTCATTACTTTTGAAAAGATAAAATTAACATATTCGCATATACCCTTTGAACTTCTGAAATTTTTGTCCAATATTATTTTTGAACTTTTTTCATTGTCATTTGGGTTATAATCGGTATAAAGCTTTCTTCTCGAATTAAAAATATTAGGCATAGCAAGTCTAAAGCGGTAAATACTCTGCTTAACATCACCTACCGTAAACAGATTATGCCCGTTCGATAGGTATGCAAACAGCAAATCCTGTGCTTCGTTTGTATCCTGATACTCATCAACAAGTATTTCTTCAAATTCAGCGGATAATCTGTCAGCAAGCTCTTTTTTGATAATTTTATCACCGTCAGGGGTAAACAGTAAGTTGATTGCAAAATGTTCCGTATCGGAAAATGAGTAAGAATTACGCTCGTTTTTTTCAACCATAAGCCTTGCATCTACGATTTTTACAAAATCAATAAGTTTTTTAATTATAGGATAAAGGGTGTTAAGGCTTTTTACATAATCTTCCTTACTGCATATCAAAAACGCAGGGATTTCCTTTTTAATTATATTTGTATATGTATTACGGTTGGCTTTGATTTCACTAGCAAGTTCTTCATCAAGCTTAGCGGTGCTTACAAGCCTTGCAAATGAAGGAACGCCGAGTTTAACCAAATCATCCCAAGAAGTATTAAGCAAACCACTTACATTATCAATTAAAGATTTATCATTTAAAAATAAATTTTCAAATTTTTCATTAAGTTTTGAATCATCAATTTGATTTAAAAGTGCAAGATTGTTATTTACGCATTTTTTTGCAATAGTAATTAAATAATCCGCCTCATATTTAATATATTCAAACCATTTTGAGTTTTCAAAAGCAGTATTTGAATTATAAAGTTCAGACATTTTATTTGCCCAACTATATGGAAAAGGTTGTGCATAAATAAAGCGTCTGACTTTTTTTACTGCATTTATAAATGGTTTTTCATTTCCGGGTGTATTAAACTGTTCAACTAATTTTATGAACTCTTCATCATTATTTTCAAAAAGTTCATCTGTAAGATTGCTTATGATTTCATCTTCAAGCAAGCTTGCTTCATTTTCATCCAAATTTGTAAAATCCTGATTTATTCCGAGTTCAAAAAAGTTTTCTCTGACAAGGTTTATGCAAAATGAATCAATAGTGCAAATTTTGGCGTTAGGCATTAAATTAAGCTGGCGCTGTGCATTTTGATTAAATGGTTCATTTCTTAAAATTTCTTTAAGCGACTTGGTAATTCTGAACTTCATTTCACTTGCCGCATTGTTGGTAAAAGTAACGATTAAAAGCTTATCAATATCAACAGGATTTTTGCTGTCGGTTATTTTTTTTATAACCCTTTCAACAAGAACAGCGGTTTTTCCTGAACCGGCAGCAGCACTTACAAGTATGTTTCTGCCGCGGGCGGTAATTGCATTATTCTGTTGTGGTGTCCACTTTGGCATTAGTTTCAAACTCCTTGTATAAGTTTTCAATAACTTCGCTGTCACTTTGCTGTTCGCTGACTTTGTTAAAAATCATTTTAGAATTGGCACATACATCACGGTAATCGCAATAGTCACAAGTATTATTGTGGGTTGGATTTTTTATCGGCTTTCTGTCAATATATCCGCTTTGTAAATCATTTCCCATTTTTTCAACCAATTGATTTATTTTTTTATGTATTAAACCAAGCTGCTCAAGTGATACTAAACTTCCTTTCAAATCTCCGTTTGATTTCACCTGAACAGGAATATATTTTCCGCTCAAATCGTGTTCCATAGCCTGTGCTACTGCATTTTCATCATCACTCAGTACAATACCGTTCATTTTAAACATTGAAGCTTCTTCGCTGTCAATCGACTTTTCAGCCTCGTTTGCGGAATCAAAATTCAAGGTGTTTCTTGCTGCGTGCATATATAAAACGCCGGCAGGTATACCGTTCAGTGCAGATGATTTATCTTCACATAATGAAAAAAGATATACAAACATTTGCAAATTTAAACCGTCCATAATATCGGCAAGCTTAAACTTCTTGTTGCCTGATTTGTAATCAACAACCCTGATATATTTTTCGTTGTTATGTTCAAACACATCCACACGGTCAATTGAGCCACGAATTTGCACACTTCCGCCACTTTCAAGCGGTATAATTTCGGGTTTAACTTCACCGTCTTTATCAATTGACATTTCAAATGCTTTAGCTTCAAAATCGCAATTTTTAAACTCTAAAGCAAGGTGGTTTACTACATCATAAACTAGTTTTGAAAGCCTTTTGTAATTATAATCAAAGCGTTTATTTTTATCCTTAATAAGAGCCATATTTTCTTCAAAATATTTTTCCATATACTTATTAACCAAATCTTTAATTTCAGTGTAATTAAGAGTTGATAATTTTTTAGTACCCACATCGGATAAAATCATTTCAAGAATATAGTGAATAAGCGTACCCCTTTGCATTGGGTCAATTTCAGCCTTATTTATAACTTTGGCTGAAAGACCGAATTTGCAAAAATATCTAAACGGGCAATTATAATAATCTTCAATTCTTGAAGCAGAAATATACATATCTTTATCAAAAAGTTCAATAGCTTTTTTTCTGCTTTTAATTTCAATCGGTTTGTTTTCTGCAAGATACTTTATTGCTTCGTATCTGCTGTCATTTTTAAAATATTCTTTAAGCGAAGCATAAAATGGAGTGTTATCGTAAAATCTTTCACTCATAAGTTCAAAAGCGTTTTTGTTTGTTTCAATCAGTTCAATTTCGTCCAAATCAGAAATATCATATTCTTTGAAATAATTGTATTTTGCTTCAATATCGGTAACTATTTCCGACGGTGCAGAATCTTTTGAACTTCCCTTTAAATATGAAATATACAGCTTTTCGCTTGAGCAGGAACACGCCATATAAGCAAAATATCTTTCCTGCAAATTAAATATTTCGGCATATGAATAAAGCTTAAAATCATTTTCAAGCATAATTCTTCTCTCCGCCTCGGAAAGAAGCCCGTTTGTAATGGCTGATTGCGGGAATTCACCCTCATTTGCGCCTAAAACAAAAACTGCTTTTGGATTATCGGTTCTTATTCTGTCTGCCTGTCCGATTTGTACATTATCTATCCCACTCGGAACAGTACCCAGATCTTCACAAGAAATAATAAGTGAAAACATTTTTGCATATGTTTTTAAATCAATTTCGCCGAGGGTAGTTGCAAGCTGATTTAATATTTCCATAACAAGTTCCCAAATTCTGCCCTGCTCCTGAGCCAGCGAATAAAATCCGTTTTTGTTTAACAAAACAGCATATTCTTTTACTTTTTTATCAGCACAGTAGGAAATCAGCGTATTATATATTCCCTCGCTTATTTTTTTTGAATCTTTTGTTTTTGTAATTTTCTTCAGCAAAACAAGCGGTGCAATCAATTTTTCTCTTGTTATATTTATTTTATCAAGAGCGTTTCTGTCGGCCTCGCTTAATTCGTTTACAAAACCCTTGGTTGAATTTTCAAATGGTTTAGTCCATTTTAAGCCATTTATATTCCATAAAAAAATATAGTTTTCAAGCTCGTTTATATCTTCGTCTGGTATATCGGTTAATCCTGTTTTGGCAAGGCTTAATATATCGTCGCTTTTAAACGAAAAGCTAATACACCTAAGCATAAATTCAATCATTACTACAAGTGACTGGGTGTTAACCGGCTGTCTTTCATCACGAAAATAAGGTACTTCATATTTAGAAAAGTTATATTCAAGCTCACTTAAATACTTTTGTAAATCGCGGCAAATAACAGTGATTTCAGAAGCTTTATACCCTTTTCTTAAAAGCTGTTTAATTTCTCTTGAAACATTTTCACATTCATCAGAAATATTTTTTGAAGCATAAATATGTACATTTTCATTAGCTTCAAGAGTTTCATTTGAATTATCAAAAAAATGTTTTTCAATTACTTTAAGTTCGTAATTTTTAAATCTGTGATTTTCTTCAAGCTTAACAATTTGCGTTTCAACATCAGATTTATCGGCAATTCTCTTAATTATTTGAAAAGATTTATTTACATACGAAAATAAATCATAGTTATTATCACTGTCATATGAATCTGTACAAAGTGTGATTGTAACGCAGTTTGCCTCTGCAATTATCAATTCAAGAAGCTTATATTCCTGTGCAACAAAGCCGTTAAATCCGTCTATAAATACATATTTATTTTTAAAATAGCCTTTATCAAAGATTTGATTATAAATTCTTGTAAGTTCGTTTGATGAATCGTTAAATCTATCTTTAATAAGCAATTCATAAGCACTCATAATAAGTGAAATATCAGCAAGTTTTTTATAAAGAACCTGATTATCAATATTTTTTGAAAGTTCATTTATTTGCAATGAATCAAGATTGCAGGATTTCATTTCATCATAAATGTTAATCATTGAAGTCACAAAGCTTAAAGAATCAAGATTTTTGTTAAACAGCTGAAAATTATCTTTACAATTATCAATAGCATTGCACATTAAAATTACTTTGCCGCCTTTTGATAATGTAGGCAAAGCGTCTGAACCATACTTTCTTCTTACATCATTGGAGATACGCGAAAAAGACGAGTTGTCGACACAGTTGACTTTATCCTCGCCTAAATCATTAAGTAATCTTCTTTCTGCCACAAGTGAATACTGTTCCGGTGTTAAAAGAAGAATATTATTTTCCCCGCAAATCGCAAGTTCTTTTATTTGATTAAATACATAATCACTTTTTCCGCAGCCACTTCTGCCAAATACAAATTTTAACAAATAATCACCTATTATCTCATTGCATCTTCAGGTTTTATAATCCCTTTGGAAAGCATATTATCATAAGCTTTAGCCCAAAAAGTGTACATCGGGCTTGCTAAATCAAAAGCAAGTTTAATCTCATCAATAAGTGCAGATGAGTTAATCTTATTCATATCAAAAGAGTTATACGAAAATTCCATATTTTTTGCACTTAAATACGGCTTTAGTTCTTTAGGTGCATTTGGGTACATATCTTTTTTATAATTATCTCTTGAACCGTAAACAAAACCTGCTTGCTTGCAAGCGTCAACTGCTTCAAGCCATTCATCAGGCTTATCCAATATCAAATTATGAACTTCTTTAAAAGCTGATTGTTTCCAAGTCCAAAATCCTAAGCCGTAACCGAAACTGTTTGGGAAAAATTCAAAATAGAAAAACGGTGCGCTCGGATATTCATTTTTATATCTTCGAAGCATCAGCCACATATTTTCGCGATATTTGATTTTGCTTCTGTTACCTCTTGTATCTCTGTATATTCTTGACACGCAGCGTACTGGGTCAGTAAACATTTTATCATCAATTTCATACATCAAACCACTCAAATCAAGTACAATCTGGCGCATAGGAACTGTGATGCCTTCCTTTAATTCAAGCTTGTGTTCTTCATAAAATTCTTTTGAATCATTAAACCTGTTAAGGCAAAGAAGTTCTATACTTTCAGGTTTAATACCTTTGAAATTATATTCGCTCATTTTAATAGTCCTTTATCTTCCATTTGTTGAGCGGCTAAAAGCGCACAGAGCTTTGCACTGTGAAAGTTAAGTCCGCCCTGAATCCAAGCATAATACGGCGGCCTGATAGGAGCATCTGCTGAAAGTTCAATTGATGAACCGAGTGTAAACGCTCCGGCTGCCATAACAACTTTGCTGTCATATCCCGGCATATCCCACGGTTCAGGTGATAAATAGCTATCAACAGGGCTGCCGCTTTGAACCCCCTGGCAAAATGCAACAAGACTTTCTGCATTTTCAAGCCCTAAAGACTGCACAATATCGTGCCTTGTTTCGTTATATTTCGGCGTTACATCATAACCAAAGCTTTCATATAATGCGGATATGTAAACAGCACTTTTCAGCGCTTCGCCAACTGTATGCGGCGCATAAAAAAGCCCCATATAAAGTTCTCTGTTCATTCCGATTGTTGCGCCGACTTCCCTGCCAAGTCCGGGAGTTGTTAGCCTATAAGCACATTTTTCAACAAGATCTTCCCTGCCGGCAATGTAACCGCCTGTTGTAGCTATGCCGCCGCCTGCATTTTTAATCATTGAACCTGCTATAAGGTCAGCGCCTACTTGTGTAGGTTCTTGCATTTCTACAAATTCGCCATAGCAGTTATCCACCATAACAATTACATTTGGATTTTTCTTTTTTACAATTTCACAAACTTTGCCTATTTCGTCAACAGAAAGACTTGGCCTAAGCTCATATCCGCGGCTGCGCTGGATATAGACCATAGTGGTTGAGCTGTTAACAGCATTTTCAATGCTTTCAAAATCAAGTCGTTCATTTTTCAAAGCCACTTCGTCATAGTTAACACCGAATTCTTTAAGTGAACCCATACCCTCGCCGCTGATACCGATAACATTATGAATTGTATCATAAGGTGTTCCTGATACGCAAAGCATATTATCCCCCGGCCTTAAAACCCCGAAAAGTGCAGTTGCAAGTGTATGCGTTCCGCAAGTAAAGTTATGGCGCACAAGTGCAGATTCTGCACCCAAAACCTGCGCCCAAACCTTATCAAGCGTTTCCCTGCCAATATCTCCGTATCCGTATCCTGTGCTTGTACCAAAATGTGTTTCGGATATTCTGTTATCAATAAAAGCTTTTTGAACTTTTTGCTGATTATATTCTGTTATTTTTTCAATATTTTCAAATTGCTCTTTGCAAAGTTTGAGTGCTTTGTCTGAAGCATCCAAAATTCTTTTATCTATTTTGAAAAATTCATTCATTTATACATTCTCCAATAACCCATATTTTCAAAACCGAGTTTTTTATAAAATTTTTCGTTTTTGTTTTTATCACGCATTAAATATACTTTTCCCTTAATATCACAAATCATTGCACTTACAAGTGCACTTCCATATCCCATTCTTCTGAATTCGGGTACGGTTGAAACAGAAGTCAATATTGCGTCGTTATTATAAATTGATGAAAAAATACCGCTTGATACAATTTCATCATTTACATTTAAAGTGACTGCTTTTGCACACGAATGTCTGATTCTGTGGCTGACATCCACATACCAACTTTCAAAATCAGCAGTCGAATAATCTTCCAAATTAAACAAATCCATTAGCTTTGGATATTCATCAATTGTGGCATAGTTAATTATTTTTTCCACCTTTTTATTCGTACGCATAACAATACCGTAATCATAAGAAAATGAGAGTGCAAGTTCATCATCACCTAAAATTGAATTAAATCCTATCCTTGTAAAGAAATCTTCCAACTCAATCAAATCAAAATCATCATTATGGCATACGGTATAATCATTATCAAGCCGAGAAATAATTGATGTAATATTACCATTATCATCAAGTTGTTTATAAAAAAGTGCAAAATTGTAATTTGTGGAATATGCTTTTAAAAGTGACATTATTCTGATATAAAATATGTCATCTTTAAAAAAATCATCAAATTCTTTGTTCTTTTCAATCAATTTAATCATAAAGCTTAGGCAATAATTTATTTAATAGTTTCCTTGTGTTTTCAATATCATCTTTTTTCACAACACTTGAAGCACCGTGAATATATCTGCTTGGCAGTGAAACAGCTATAACTCTGCTTCCTTTTCCGCTGGTTTGTATTGCACCTGCATCATTTCCGCCGGCAATGGCAGTTTTAGTTTGAGTCGGTATATTGTTTTCTTCACCGACTTTGCGTGCAAGCTTATAAAGTTCTTTATCATAAACAGTTCTTCCGTCCATAAAAGAAACAACCGGGCCTTCACCTAAAACGCACACTCTGTTTCCGCCCGTAACGCCGCATAAATCACCGGCAGTAGTTGATTCAAGAATAATTGAAACATCAGGCTGAACATCAAAAGAAGTACATTTTGAGCCTCTTAATCCGACTTCTTCCTGAACATTAAAGCAAAAATAAGTGTCATATTCAAGCTCACTGTTAATAAGTTCAATCATCAGCATACAGCCGATTCTGTCATCAAGTGCTTTAGATTTAATATACCCATTACCAAATTCATAATAATCACTTGAAAAATAAGCATAATCGCCCAAGGATACATACTTTTCGGCTTCTGTCTTATCTTTAGCACCAATATCAATAAACAGATTTTTGAAGCTTACAGCCTTATCTTTTTCATCACCCGAAAGCAAGTGAATAGGTTTTAATCCTACAACACCGTAAATATCGTTGATTTTAACTTTTCTGTCAGCAACAACGCGTGCGTCAATTCCGCCGACGGGTGAAAATTTTAAATACCCATCATCAGTAATATCGGTAATGATAAAGCCTACCTCATCCATATGGGCGCAAATCATCACCTTTTTATTTGCTCTTTTAACACCTTTTTTAAATGCAATTATTGAGCCTAATGCATCTATCTTATATTCACATTTGTCTTTGATTTTAGAAATAATATAGTCTTTTATGGCGCATTCATCACCTGATGTACCGTTGAGTAGGCAAAGTTCTTTAAGCATTTTGCACACCTGCCTTTTCTTCAATATAAGCGCAAATTAAATCGCTGACACTTACAATATCATCAATATTAACAACTTCACAAGGCTGATGCATATATTTTTCAGGGATTGAAATAAGTCCACCTTTTATGCCTTTTTCAGAAAGAGTAATTACATCAGCATTAGTACCTGTACTTCCTGCCATAATTTCGCGCTGATACTTGATATTATTTTTATCGGCAACTTTCACAAGGCTGTTGGAAATATTTTTATCAAGTATAGGCGAAAAACCAATCATTGCGCCATTTCCAATAATTCCGCAATCCGCCTTGTCGCAATTAGGTGTATATGCAAAAGATACATCAACACTTATAAATTCATCAATATTTTTTGAATAAGCACCTATTTTTGCTCCGCGTGTACCAAGCTCTTCCTGCGATGAAAACATCACTGTAATCTTGCAAGGAACTTTTTTAAGCCTATCAAGGCATAATAATATTGAAGCCACGCCTGCCCTGTCATCAAGGCATGAAGCAGATAATTGATTGTTTAAAAGCGGAGTAAAATTACGCTTAAATGTAACCTTATCACCAAGTGAAACAATTTTTTCAATTTTCTCTTTATTCATTCCCACATCAATTGAAATATCTTTAAATTCGGGAACTTTCTTTTCATCATCAGCACTTTGCAAATGCGGTGGCAAAGTGGAGATAACGCCCTTTACTTCCTTATTTCCCCACACAGATACTTCATAGCCGAGCAACATTCTTCTGTCTACTCCGCCGCAACGGTTTACTTTAATAAATCCGTCATCTGTAATGTCGGTAACTATCATACCTATTTCATCAAGATGAGCATCAAGTAAAAAGTGATAGCCTTCACCGAATGTGCAATACACATTATTCATATCATCAACACTTACATCACCGTAAGTTTCAAGCTTTTCAGTAAGTAATTTTACTATGTTTTCCTCTTCGCCCGAAACACCGACTGCCGATGTAAGTTCTTTTAATAAATTTTCAATATTTTCCATTATTCATCAAATCCATTTACAAGTTCTTTAAATCTTCTGCCTCTATATTCAAATGTTTTAAACTGGTCAAATGCAGGACATGCCGGGCAGAGTGAAACAATGTCACCTTTTTCGGCAACATTTTTAGCTTCGTTTAATGCATTTTCCAAATTATCTGTTTTAATTATTTTAATACCGGATTTGTTGTATCCCTCATAATTTGTAACAGTATCATATATTTTTTGAGCAGTGGCACCGTTTAGCACAAGTACCTTAACATATTTCAAAATATCAGGCACCATTTCGCTCATATCGTTGCCTTTATCAGAACCTCCCATAATTACTATGATTTTTTTGCCGAACGCTCTTAAACCGCTGATTACACGGGACGGTGATGTAGCAATTGAATCATTATAATATTTAACACCATCAAATTCTCTTACAAATTCAATCCTGTGTTCAACCCCGCCAAAAGTATTGGCAATATCTTTATATACGGAAATATCAACAAGCCCCCATGTTGCACAAATAGCTGTGCAATAGTTTTCTATATTGTGCGAACCCGGAATAACAATATCACTGCTGTTCATTACAAAAGTTTCGTTGCCGTTATCGTTATAAACAATCTCGCCTTTATCATTCATATAACATCCGTTATCAACTTTGTGTTTTATAGAAAACTGCGCAAGCTTACCCCTAACATCAAATCGCATATCATGGTAAACCCTGTTACCGATTGAATAATCGCAGTCAGCATTAAGCACGGTTTTGCAGTTTTCATTTTGATAAATCAAAATATTACGCTTTGCGTCAACATATTCATCAAGGTTGATGTGATGATCTTGATGTGTACATTCAATATTAGTTACAACTGCGACATCAGGCGTATTTTTCATATTTCCCATTGTTAAAAGCTGAAAAGATGAAAGCTCAACAACTGCAATATCATTTTCAGTAATGGTTTCAAGTTCAGGCATAAGTGCTTTACCTATATTTCCGCCTAAATACACCTTTCTGCCTTGCTTTTCAAGAAATTTTGAAATCAGTGTTGTAGTAGTAGTTTTACCGTTTGATCCAGTTACAGCTATAATTTTAGATGAACAGAATTTAAAAAACACTTCCATTTCTGTTGTGACTTTCTGCCCTCTTTCAATGCATTCGCCAATCCACGAATTTTGAAACGGTAAAATACCGTGTGAGCGAAAAATCAAATCCATTTGCGGCAAAATATCAAGATAGTTTTCGCCTAACGAGAAGTGAACTCCGAGTTTTTCAAGATTGTCGCATATATCTTTGCCGATATATTCTTTATCCCTTTTATCACAGGCATAAACTTCAATTCCGTACTTCGCACAAAATTCTGCACACGGAACATTTGCAACACCCATTCCTACAAAAGCAACTTTTTTACCTTTTAACGAATCAAAATATTCTTTAGCTTTAATGTTCATAGCATTTCATCTCCAATACTCAGTGCAGGTAAAAATTACCGTTATTGAAATCTTTTAATGTGAATTTTTCAGCTTTCTTTTCAAGCTCAAGTTGAAAAGGCATCTTCTCTTTATGTATATAATTATCTTTAATAGGCATATCACAATTCATAACAAAATTTGCTATCAAAGTTTTGTTTTTTGTTTCTTCATTTCCTTGAAAATAAACATTACCTGTATCTGTTTCATCAATAGCAAGAGCAATTTTAAGTTGCCCTTTTCTGCCAAGAGGTGTAATCATTTTACTGATTTCAACAGCGTCTTCCTGCGCATTATCGGTAATCAAGCACAAAACACCGTTACCCTTGCGCTTAAAGCAATTTGATGTAAGGTCATATATCATTTCATCAAGATATGCTAATACATCATTTTTATCAAGATTTTCAACTTTGATAATATAAAAATAATTTTTACCTTTTAACGCTCTGACATTAAACGAAAAATCTTTAACATCAAAATTTTTGTTTATTTTATAACCGTTATTTTCTAAATCCTTGCATATAGTGTCACATCTTTCATTTATATTTTCTTTTTCCCTTGAAGATATATAATAACCTGCATCTTCAAGTTCGTTTTCAATATCTTTTAAGAAAGATTCAACCTTACCGTACTTTGAATAATACAGAAATATTACTACCAAATTAGCTAATACTAAAATATCACAGGCATAATTAACACCGACAGCCAAGTTTGCACTATACGCCTTTACATAAGGTTCGGCACCAATATAAACAAAAATGAATATTACACTGAATATTACAAGGCCTTTTAAAAACTTATAAAAATTTTTTTGCTTTTTTCTAACACTTCTCATTTAATCATTTCCTTAAATTCTTCTTCACTTATTACCTGAACACCAAGTTTATTTGCTTTATCAAGCTTCGAGCCTGCCTCTTCACCTGCTAAAACATAAGTTGTTTTTTTAGAAACAGATGATGAAGTTTTACCGCCGAAAGATTCAATAATTTTAGAAGCTTCTGCACGCTTAAGAGTCGGCAAAGTACCGGTTAATACAAATGTCATACCGCTAAAGCGTGTATCTTCAACCACATTTGTAGATTTCATATTAACTCCGGCTTCTTTAAGCTTCGCTATCAATTCTTTAGTTGAATCACTTGAAAAGAATTCTACAACGCTTTCAGCCATAATCTTTCCGAATCCGTCAATTTGTAAAATATCATCAACGCTTGCATTCATAACCAAATCAATATCTTTAAAATAATCAGCTAACAATTTTCCTGCTTTAGCACCGATATGCCGAATTCCGAGCGCAAAAATGAGCTTTGATAAATCATTGTTTTTAGAATTATTTACCGAGTTAATAATATTGTTTGCACTTGTTTCTTTAAATCCTTCAAGTGACAAAATTTTGTTAAAATCAAGGTTATAAATATCGTACGTTTTAGCTATCATACCCTCGTTAACAAAAGTTTCAATAATCGCAGGGCCTAAACCTTCAATGTCCATAGCATCACGCGAACAAAAATGAATTAAATTTCTCAAAAGCTGCGCCGGGCATTCAGGATTGATACATCTTATTGCGGCTTCGTCTTCATCTCTGTAAACTTTTTCGCCGCAGGATGGGCAAACATCCGGAAATTTGAAAACACTGTTTGAATTATGCTCATTAACACACAGAACTTCAGGTATTATATCACCGGCTTTTCTGACCGTAACAACATCACCTATTGCGATACCTTTTTCGTTAATGAAATCTTGATTGTGAAGAGTTGCTCTGCTTACGGTTGTACCTGCAAGATGAACACTTTCAAGTATTGCGGTAGGTGTTAAAACACCTGTTCTGCCGACTGCAATTTCAATATCCAATAGTTTTGTTTGCTTTTCTTCAGGTGGGTATTTAAAAGCAATTGCCCATTTAGGATATTTTGCAGTCGAACCGAGAATGTCCCTCTGTGAAAAATCATCAACCTTAATAACTGCACCGTCAATATCATATTCAAGCGAACCTCTTGCTTCGCCGATTCTGTCAATTTCAGCAATTGCATCTTCAATGTTGTCAACCTTTTTATATGTCGGAATAGTATTAAAACCAAGTTCTTTTATAAAATCAAGCGATTCTTTGTGAGAGTTAAGCTCAACGCCCTCTATTTGCTGAATGTTAAAAACAAATATGTCAAGCCCTCTGCTTGCAGCAACACTGCTGTCTTTTTGCCTTAAAGAACCCGCGGCGGCATTTCGCGGGTTTTTAAAAGGTTTCTCACCGTTTATTATTTGTCTGTCAACAACTCTTTCAAAGCTCTTCTTCGGCATATAAACTTCACCGCGAACTTCAATATAAGGTATTGATTTATTAAGCTTAAGCGGAATATTATGAATAACTCTTAAATTACCGCTAACATCTTCACCTACATCACCGTTACCCCTGGTTGAGCCTCGTAAAAACACACCGTCACGATATTCAAGGCTAACTGATAATCCATCAATTTTAGGTTCAACAACATAATTTACATTTGAAACAGTATCTTCTACTCTGTTACTGAATTCGCGAAGCTCGTCCTTTGAAAAAGCGTCCTGCAAACTTTCCATTCTTACCGAATGTGCAACACTTTCAAATGAGTTATCTGCCACACCGCCAACCTTTTTGGTCGGCGAATCGGGCGCGTCATATTCCGGGTACTTTTCTTCAAGTTCTTTTAATTCACGCATCATCATATCGTATTCATAATCTTCAATTTCAGGTGCGTCATCATTATAATATCTGTCAGAATGATACCTTAAAGTTTTTCTTAATTCTTCAATTTTCTTTTCAATTTCAGTCATACTATCACCAATAAACAATATTAGTTTTATTTTATCACATAAAGTATAAATAATCAATTATATATACCTATTTAAATAAAAAAAGCACATCCTTTTGAATGTGCTTCAAGGATGCGCTATGTTTCGCTTTTAACTTTTTCAATTTTAAACACAGCTCTGAGAATAGGAGCTAAAAATTTAGGACTTTTAATAAGTACAACCTTCATAATCATTACCTCGCTATCTTTTACAGCAAAGAATTCCGAGAATGATTACTACAATTGCAAGTATTCTTGTTATCCATATTGTAGGACAGCAACAGGCTATCACGCAGCCAACACCAAACGCTATCCACAAATAGTCACGCCTGCACATTTTTTTCATATAGTAAACACCTCTTTTGCTGTATTTACTACATTCTATGCATTTTTTAATCAATCGTTACTCAAAATAAGCAAAAGTTTTCCCGATTCGTATGAAACCGTTATTTTATCATCCTTAAATGAATTACTTTGAGCCAGCGGACTTTTTACGGTTAAATCATAATCCGTTAAATCATATTGCGTTCCTCTCGTTGTAAGCTTTATGCAGTCTTCCAAAAAAGCATAAAAAGAAAAATAATTGTATTTATCTTTATTTATAACCGCTTTTTT
>OGQT01001982.1_pt1 | contig 15281 bp, 13 predicted proteins | sample 1553261 | NCBI WGS metagenome assembly OGQT01 (sample SAMEA2579992, study PRJEB22360) | human gut metagenome | biome: human gut; feature: human-associated habitat; material: faeces | place: Denmark | collected 2008/2010
TACCACCTCCCCCTACGGGTACTCCTCCTTCCTGAAGGAGGAGAGTGGTGGATACTATCAATTATCAAATTGTTATTTTCCCAATCAATCTTACCACTAAAATTGAAGAAGAATATATATTTATAAAGCGACTCCGGTCAATCTCTTAACCGGAGTCTTACTGATTTTTACTTTGATTTGTTTTACTTTGATTTACTTTGATTTGATTTGCTTTGATTTGCTTTGATTTGATTTGCTTTGATTTGCTTTGATTTACTTTTACTCCTTTACCCCGTAAACAACAGTGTGGAGCTTATGTCTTATATCTTCGTAATCCTTTTCCGGATTCAAGTCACCGTACACCATTAAATACATCGGAAGAAAATCATCTCCGGGCTTGTAGGGCGGCTGATAATAGTCATTTTTCCACAAGGTGAATCCTTGACGCTCGTAGAAACAAATACGGCGTTTTGCCATTTCCTCTACGGGGCGTTCTACTTCCAGTACGATAGGCAATTGCAGGTGGTTGCACAAGTATTCCAACGTCCGTTTCCCGTATCCGCCGTTGCGCAGGGCGGGATTGGTGGCGAAGTGTTCTACATAGTGGAAGCGGTCGAAATCCCAGTACGTGATGAACCCAATAGGCAGGTCATCATCAAAGATGATATTATTATGAAAGTTGCCCGTCCGGTCGGTATACTCGCGTAACTCTTCCAATTGACGGTATTCTTCCGGTGGAAATGCATCAACGAGGAGTTCTTCCATAAACTTGTAATGTTGTAAATCCGATGTGCTGATCGGTTGAAGCTTAATCATAAAGGCTTGGGTTTTTAAGTTTGACAAACGTTATTTCTTTATGGCACATAAAATTCGATAATCCGGCGGATTGCGCGTTGGCAGACCGGGCAAAATTCGGGATGCTCATTGGTTTTCATGCGGCAGTTGTACGCCGGGCGATAAATACCTTTGAATGAATAACCACCTCCTTCATACACGCCTACCGGGTAATTCTTTTGTTGGGCAACCGGAGTAGGTACCGGTATGTGTGGAGGGAGCATATCTTCCCATTTGGAGGCGAAGTTCACCCGTGTTGTGATATTCTGTTCCCACGGTTCCACATCCAGCGGATAAGTGTCGGTCATCGTATCATCCTCGTAAAAATACTCGTCCGCGAGTCCACCGAAACTGTGTCCGAACTCATGGACGACCACCGGTTTGAACATGGGATGATGCGCAGTGGTCAGCGTGTAGGAATTGTAGATTCCTCCTCCGCCGTATACATCCGTGTTGGCGAGGATAATAATATGCTCATAGGGGATTCCCGCCAGCGCATTGTGGATCGATTTCACTCGGCTGGTAGTCAGATAACGTTCGGAATAGAACGTGTCGAAATGCGAGTGGACGGCAGTTTGCTTCCATTGGTCTGCACGGGGGACACTTACGCCGCTGTCGGTAGACGGGCTGGCTACGGCGACGATATTGAATTTCTGTTTCATCGACCGGAATGGTTCGTGTGAGAACAAGCTTTCGCAGGTACGTTGCGCATCCTGATAGAAAACATCCATTTCCTTTTCCGTATATCCTTCGGCGAGAATGGCGACATCAATGCAGTCTTTCTCGCTGCCGCTTTGCAACATATAACGATGCGGGGTGACGTGCGATGTGCCGCGTTTGTGGATTAAAATATCCTCGGGCGATACAATATGTTTGAAGTTTGCCATAACATCCTTACGGGGCGAATATAATGTAATTTCTACTTCTACTGTTTTCTTGGGAAAAGGCAGGAGAAACGTATTTTCGAATCCTTTGGCGGTTGTCCGGGCTTCATCGGTCGACAGCCATTCCTGAAACAGTGAAGAAAAGGATGTTTTATAAATACATTGTCCGGTGGCAACGTCTTTCACGATAATTTGCCCGTTTCCCGCCAGGGGAAGTTCGGATAAATGGTGTTGTCGTCCGGCCCAGGAAGGCAGTTGTGAGAGTTCGTCCAGATAGATCGCCTGACGGTTGGCGTCTCCGGTGAAAATGTAATCCACTCGTAATGTTTTATCTTGAAAAAAGTCCGCAAAATTTTGCGCGTAGCTTGTCAGAGTGGCAAGGAAAAAAAGTAGTGTACAGCAAAATTGTTTCATATAAATAGTATATTTATGTTTTCCACAAAGGTACAAACTATTGTTGACTTATCCGCTTTCTGCAAATAAAAGTAATAAATTATAGTATTTGTTGCCGGAAAATCGCTAACTTTGCATAAAAGATTCGTCGATTAAAACAATTTGATTCAAATATGGGACATCATCAATTAGATAGTTTAGATGAGCAGATTCTGAAGTTAATAGCCGGCAATGCGCGTATTCCTTTTCTGGAAGTAGCGAGAGCTTGTAACGTTTCCGGCGCGGCCATTCATCAGCGCATTCAGAAGCTGACTAATCTCGGTATATTAAAGGGTTCGGAATATGTGATCGACCCTGAAAAGATAGGATATGAGACTTGCGCTTATATCGGCATTTATCTGAAGGACCCCGAGTCCTTTGATTCGGTGACAAAAGCCTTGGAAGCGATTCCGGAAGTGGTAGAATGTCATTTCACCACCGGAAAATATGATATGTTTATCAAGATTTATGCTAAGAACAACCACCATTTGCTGAGCATTATCCACGATAAGCTGCAACCGTTGGGGTTGGCGCGTACCGAAACGCTAATCTCCTTCCACGAAGCCATTAAACGGCAGATGCCGATCATGGTTGACGTAGAAGACGAAGATTAATAAGTTGTAATAGTTGTTTTTTACGCTTTTACGTAATCAACAAATGCATACGAGCAGAGATGTTTCTCATCCGCAGGATGAGCTTCTCTGTTTTTTTCGTGCCATACGGCGGGCGAGACTTCGGGGAAAAAGGCGTCAGCCTCCGGTGCGGTGCTGTCTATTTCCGTCAGGCAAAGTTCGTCGGCAAAGGGAAGCGCCTGTTGGTAGACACTTGCGCCGCCGATGATATATACGTGTTCATCCTCCTTGCAACTTTGCAGAGCCGCTTCGAGTGAAGGGAATACTTCCGCTCCCGGACATTCCGCAGCCGGATTTGAAGACAGAACGACATTCCTGCGGTTGGGCAGGGCACCTTTGGGGAGTGATTCGAAAGTTTTTCTTCCCATAACAATCGTATTTCCCGTGGTCAGTGCTTTGAAACGTTTCAAGTCGTTGGGCAACCAGAAAAGGAGTTTGTTCTCGAATCCGATAGCCATGCGGCGGTCTACGGCCGCTATAATAGATATTTTACTCATACAGATTAAGTTCGTTTGATATTCTTCCGTCTGCATCGTGCCGGGGTCAGACTGCTACCACACCTGCGATGTGCGGATGCGGGTCATAATTCACCAGTTCGAAATCCTCGAATTTGAAATCGAAGATACTTTTCACATCCGGGTTGATTTTCATCTGCGGCAACGGACGCGGTTCGCGGGACAGTTGCAGTTTTACCTGTTCCAGATGATTCAGATAGATATGTGCGTCACCGAATGTATGAACGAAGTCTCCGGCCTTCAATCCCGTCACCTGCGCTACCATTTGCAGCAACAGTGCGTATGAAGCAATGTTGAAAGGCACGCCGAGGAAAATGTCGGCGCTGCGTTGGTAAAGTTGGAGGCTCAGTCGTCCGTCCGCTACGTAGAACTGGAAAAAAGCATGACAGGGAGGGAGGTTCATATTATTCAAATCCGCTACGTTCCATGCGCTGACAATAATCCGGCGTGAGTCCGGGTTCTGTTTGATCGTCTCTATCGCTTCGCTGATCTGGTCGATGAATCCGCCGTTGTAGTCGGGCCACGAACGCCATTGGTAGCCGTAGATATGTCCCAGATCACCGTTTTCGTCCGCCCATTCGTTCCAGATGCGGACGCCGTGTTCTTGCAGGTATTTCACGTTCGTGTCTCCTTGGAGGAACCACAGCAATTCATATATGATTGATTTCAGATGTAATTTCTTGGTGGTGAGACAGGGAAAGCCGTCGTCGAGGTTGAAGCGCATTTGGTGACCGAACACGCTGATCGTTCCGGTACCGGTGCGGTCGCTTTTCTCCGTGCCTTCAGTCAACACACGGTTCAGTAAATCGAGATATTGTTTCATAATGAGTAAATTATCAAAGCGTTAATGCATTTGCAAGGCTGTGCTTAAAAGTCGGTAGCCTCTCCAATCCCCTCTTTCGGGAAGGAGGAGAGTTTGGGATACTATTGGCTTTTTAGTCATCCTCTTTGTGCAAAATTACAAAAATGGCGTGAATAAATTAGCAAACCAGCCGACGAACTTCTTCCATGGTGAGCGCTTTTTCCAAAATTCCGGTGTCAACTGTGTGCAGTGCTCGATGTCGTTGCGGAACATGGTGTTCAGTTCCGCCGTTGTCTTCTTGTCGAAGATGAAAGCGTTCGTCTCGTAGTCGTAACGGAGGCTGCGGCTGTTCAGGTTGGCGGTGCCGACGGTGCAGAACAAGTCGTCGATCATCATTATTTTAGAATGGTGAAATCCTCCGTTGTACATATAAACTGTTGCCCCCCGTTTCATCAACTTATGCAACTTGTAAAGTGCGGCATCCGGCGTGAAAGGGATGTCGGAGGCGGACGAAACCATAATTGTTACGTTCACTCCCCGGTCGATTGTCCGGTTGAGCGCTTTTTTGATAGAAGAAGTCGGCACGAAATAAGGATTGACGATATGTACGTTTTTTTGTGCCGAGTAGATCGACATGGCGTATGCATGGCTTAGCATACGGCTGTTTTTCTTCGGAGTACGGTCTACGATAGCGACAACGATATTTGTACTGTCTTCATGTTGGGGGAAATAAATTTCCCCACCGATGTTCTGCTTGGTTTCCTTGTTCCAGATTGTAAGGAAAATCTCCTGTAAATCGTTCACCGCATCGCCTTCAATGCGCATGTGCATATCGCGCCACGTACCGATTTTGGGTAGTCCATTGATGTAATAGTCGGCGATGTTCATGCCGCCGGTATAAGCTATTTCTCCGTCGATTACGACAATCTTCCGGTGGTCGCGGTGGGCGGCGTGGTTGATATAAGGGAAAGTGAACGGGTCGAACTTGACGATTTCAATCCCTTGTTCACGGATTTTCTTGAGGTGTCTTTTTTTGAGCGGCTGGTTGTTCGACCAGTTGCCGAAAGCGTCGAACATTGCCCGCACTTCGACACCTTCTTTTACTTTTTCGGCGAGAAGGGCGAATAAGGCGTTGGCGATAGAGTCGTTTCGGAAGTTGAAATATTCCAGATGCACGTGGTGCTTGGCCTGACGGATTGCTTCAAACAAGTCGATAAACTTTTCCCGCCCGCTTTTCAGCAGTTTCACTTTATTATTATCGGAGATAGGTATACCCGATTCCTCTAAAAAATGCAGTACAAGGGAATCACTCGTGAGTCCGATAGAATCCCGGGGGTGGGTCATCAAACTGTCGATGACGCTTGCCTGGGCACGCAATAAAGGCAGGAACAGGAATAAAATGAATATACGTAATTTCAAAACTTTTCTCTCTATTTTAGTTTACAGAGCAACAAAGATACAACATCTATGTTTGGGCTAATCGGGGACAAAGGGTAGATTTATTATTGTTTAACACTCGGATAGCTTTATTAGTAAGGGAAAAATTATGAGGAAAATAATGGGGACTGATTAAACAGTCGATAGTATCATCTTAACATTTCCGTACCGCCTATGCCAATGAAGCTACTTTTCTCGCAGCCATAAACAGTAACACTACACTTGCGATAATGATTGATTTCGGGTCGAGACTTGTTGTTCCATGATTAATCATGCCGATGAATACCTCCCGAATCGTTCCCCATGCAGCTTCCGGTCCGCCTAAGGAGACGAAAAGTACGGCTCCCACAGCCATGACGAAGGCGTTCCAAATGCGTGCCAGCCGATTGCTGCGGTCGGGTAGGTGGTGCATGACACGGCGGCTGAATCCCCTGTCCGCTATCTCCTGCCTGTTTTCGGTAAAGAAGTCGCGCAAGAGTTTATCATTGTCTATTTCTGTCATAACCATTTTGTTTTAAGTACGTTGCTAATTTATCTTTTCCACGCGACAGGTGGCTTTTCACCGTTCCTGCCGGTATTCCGGTAATACCTGCGATCTTGTCAATGCTTAGATCTTCCATATAAAACAAGGTGATGCAGGTTCGTTCCACATCTTTTAGCGTTTTGAGCGACTGGTAGACATCCATTTTCTGCCCGACGTTTTCTTGTTCGGTACTGTTAATGGCATCTATTTCCGTTGTGTCCAAGCCGGCCATTTCTTTCCGGCTGCGAATATAATCATAAAAAACATTATAGGCAATGCGGTAGAGCCACGTTGAGAAACTCGACAGATTGTGGAAAGAAGAGAGATTGGTATATGCCTTGATGAATGTATCCTGCGCCAAATCGTCACTCAATTCGCTGTCGCCGCAAGTCAGGTTGAGAAAGAACCGCCGCACGGGCGACTGGTATTTCTTCACTAACTGGTCGAAGGCCCTAGTGTTTTTGAACACTACGACCTGTGCGACTAGCGATATATCGTTGAGTTGGCTCATTTATTTTCGTCGCTCTTTTCTCCGTTTCTTTCTTCCTGCTGCGTTGCCGAAGGGGCGGCTGTGTCGATGTCTCTTTTCCGGGAAACGTTCATCCGGAAAGGATCAACATCATCTGTTTTCTGTTGTTTGCTGCCTATTATCCATTGGCCGATGCCCATAAACATGATAAGCAGTCCGATTGCTCCGATTCCGAACTCTCCGGTGATCGCCCAGAGGAAGATGAAAAGTCCGATCCCTGTAAAGGTGTTTTTGATGCCTTGTGAGCGTTGGTCGGCCGGCCGGTTTTCGCGGATAAAGTTTTCCGGCAGCGGTTGTCCGGCTGCAATGGCCTGTTCGGCAAGGCGGTAACGGGCTTTCCGGTTCTTGTAGCGGAAGAAAAAGATTACAAACAAGATAAATACGGGCAGTCCGAAGACGGCGACGATTGCGATAATAGAGAGCAGGATCCCTCCGCTGATCGTGTCGCTGAGGTTGCCGAAGGGAAGGTCGTTGTCATCCTTGCCCGCCGTCGTATCCATGTCCGTTGTATCTACACCGATCACCGTCACTGTTGTGTTGGATTCATCCGCCTTGGTGTCTGTCTTTTTTGAAAGGGTCACTTTCACATTTTCGGTAGAATCCTTCTCAATGCTACTCTGTTTTTGTGCATTAATTACTGTCGAAGTGGTGAATGCGAGCAATAATGCTATTAGAATTTGTTTCATATTTGTTATTTTTTAATTTGTTTCTTTGTCTGTTAGACGCAGTTAGTATCCGAGAAAGTTGCAAAGAGACGAAATATTTTTGATATTTGCGCAAATTAATAAATGAAAATGAATTTACCCGCTTCTTTTACAGAATATACCCGCGCTTTGTTGGGCGTCGAAGAATACGAAAAACTGGTTTCCGCCTTGCAGCAGGAACCTCCCGTGAGCATTAGGCTGAATCGGTTGAAAGTTCATCGGTTGAAAGTGGAAAATGCTCTATCGGTTCAACCTCCCTGGTCTTCGGAGGGAATCTACCTCGACGAACGGCTCACTTTTACATTCGACCCGTTGTTTCATGCAGGGTGTTATTATGTGCAGGAGGCTTCTTCGATGTTTGTGGAACAGGTGCTCCGGCAGCATGTCACGAAGCCGGTGGTGATGCTCGACCTTTGTGCCGCTCCGGGAGGGAAATCGACCCATGCTCGTAGTGTGTTGCCCGAAGGTAGTTTGCTGGTTGCCAACGAGGTAATCCGGAACCGGTCGCAGATTTTGGCGGAGAACCTGACGAAATGGGGACATCCGGATGTGGTGGTTACGAATAACGACCCGGCTGATTTTTCGGCTTTGCCTTCTTTCTTTGACGTTATTCTGACAGATGTGCCTTGCTCCGGCGAAGGGATGTTCCGTAAAGATCCGGTGGCCGTTGAAGAATGGAGTCCGGAGAATGTGGAAATTTGCTGGCAACGGCAACGGAGGATTATTGCGGACGTTTGGCCGAGTCTGAAGCCCGGAGGCATTCTTATATACAGTACCTGTACATATAACACGAAAGAGGACGAAGAAAATGTCCGTTGGATTCAGCAGGAATTTGGGGCGGAATCGTTGGCGGTAGATATTCGGGAAGAGTGGAATATCACAGGAAATCTGCTGTGCGGCGAATCGGCTTCCGTATATCACTTTTTCCCGCATAAGACGAAGGGTGAAGGCTTTTTCTTGTCTGTACTCCGCAAACCGGAAACGGCAGGGGAGGACAGTTATGCCGATTATTATTCGTTTCCGAAAGGAAAATCCGCCGGAAAAAAAGGTAAGAAAGGTGGGGGAGCCTCTTCTTCGCCTGTCTCCAAGGAAAACATGGCAACGGCCGGAAAATGGCTGAATGATGAGTGTGCCGGAAAGTACGTCTTGTCGGCAGAAGGTGCTGAAATACACGCGTTTCCTCAGCAATGCGTAGCCGAACTGGCTGCCATGAAACAACATTTGCGGGTGGTGCAGGCAGGCGTTTCGGTTGGCGAGGTGAAAGGAAAAGATCTGATTCCCGCCCATGCCTTGGCCATGAGTGCCCTTCTTCTGCGGCAGGATGTTTTTGCAACCGAGGCGGTGAGTTATGAACAAGCAATCGCTTATTTGCGGAAAGAGGCTGTCACTTTGCCGGCGACAGCCCCTCGCGGGTATGTTTTGCTCACTTATCGAAATATTCCTCTGGGTTTTGTGAAGAATATCGGCAACCGGGCTAATAATCTTTATCCGCAGGAATGGCGTATCCGTAGCGGGTATTTGCCGGAAAAGATCCGCGTGTTGTAAAGGCCGGATAAGGCCTACAACTTACTTTTGTAAATCCGTGCCATTGCTTTCTGATATTGGTTTTCGAGTTGCAGATAGTTCTGGTGGCTCTGGTAGATGACGGATACTTCTACGAAATACTCTATCATGCTGATTTGTCCTCCGGTGAGTGCCTGTTTCAGCAATGCCAAGTCCTGTTGCGACCGGAACGTCTTTTTATATTCTTCCATGGAGTTATGCAGTGCTTTGGCTTCACGATAGAGCTGTGACAATTCGGATTCAACTTGCAACGTGGCATTTTCTTTTTGCAGGTCGATGTTCAAAGCTTGTGCTTTCGCAATCTTCACCTTGTTCCGGTTTTCGAAAAGAGGGAAAGAGAAGCCGACTACTACCCCGTTGAAAGGTGTGCCCGTTTCTGTGTTCCGGCGATATCCCAGTTCCAGTTTCGGCAACCACTGCGATTTGTTGACCGCTATTTGTTTCCGGGCAACGAGGCTTTCGTTGCCGAGCGCCATGAGGGTACGGTCGGCAGAGAGCACTTCCGATTTCAAGATCTGGTAATCGGAGGGAAAAGGAGTGAGGGGATACCGGCTTTCTTCAAAGACCACCGGGATATTGCCGTTCAGCGTATTCAGTTCCTGCATTTTGTTGCGGAGCGCCGTTTCGTTGAGTGAGGCTTCTGTGCGGACGTTCAGTAATTCCAGATTGATTTTGTTCGTCTCAAGGGCGTTGGCGTCTCCGGTTTGGAGACGTTTGGCATACATTTCAGCGAGTACTTCCGCGTTGCGGAGCCTTTCTTCGAGAATTTGTTTCTGCTGGCGGAGCATGATAATGTCCAGACAGACTTCTTTCGCCTGCAACAGTTTGTCCTGACGGAATACGTCCGCCTGGCTGTCGTAAGCCCCTGCCTTCAACCGGTTCAGTTTATTGCGCGTGGCATACAGGCTGGGGAAGTCGAAACTCTGCGAAACGACGAGTTCGCCGATTGTTTCGTTTTTGTCCTTTGCTCCCCAGAGGTGAGCGTAGGACAAGGTAGGATCGGGCAGGTTGTTGTCCGTTTTGGATTCCAGTTTCTGCGAGGTAATCAGTTGGGCGTTCGCCTGCAACTCCTTGTTGTTCGTTTCTATATTTTTTAATACCTGTTCTATGCTGTTCTGTGCCTGCACACCCCCCGTCAGGGTGAAGAGTGCAGTGGCAGCAAAAGAACTTATAATGATAATCCGTTTCATACTTTTTCTTTTATTTGTTTCTTCTATTACGTCTGGCTGATGATTAGCAGGGTGTCGCGAGGGATTCTTGCTCCGGTGCAGCGTCGGTAGGCCGGCGGTGCATCATCAGGTAAACAATCGGAACGATGAAACCGTTCAGGAACGTAGAGGTTAAAAGTCCGCCCAAGATAACTTTGGCCATTGGACTTTGAATTTCGTTTCCGGGCAAGTCGCCGCCGAGCGCCAGCGGGATCAGTGCCAGTGCCGACGAAAGCGCTGTCATAAGAATCGGGTTCAGACGGTCGAGCGAGCCTTGCATGACACTGTCGTATACGTTCAGTCCTTCCTCTTTTTGGAGGTGGTTATAGTGGCTGATAAGCAACATACCGTTTCTGGTCGCAATGCCGAACAGGGAGATAAACCCGATAATTGCCGGAATGCTGACCTCACCCGTCGTGATGACCAGTGCGAAAACACCGCCGATCAGTGCAAGCGGCAGGTTCAACAAGATAACGCCGGATTCCTTCACGCTGCGGAACTCGTTGTAAAGCAGCAGGAAGATGACAACAATGCTGATGAATGACGTCAGCGCCAATGTCCGGCTGGCGGCTTGTTCGCTTTCAAACTGTCCGCCGTATTCGATGTGATAGCCTTCGGGGAGCTGTATAGACGTATCGATACGCTTTTGGATGTCGTTTACCACACTTCGGAGGTCACGGTCCGCCACGTTGGCGGAAATCACGATTTTGCGCTTCACGTTTTCGCGGTTGATCGTGTTCGGTCCCATGGCCGAAACCACTTCCGCCACGTAGTTCAGAGGCACTTTGCGGCCGTCGTTGGTGTCTACCATTAAGTTGCGGATTTTCTCCATTTCGTCCCGTGCGTCATCCTTCACTTTTACGATGAGGTCGAAGCTCTTTCCCTGTTCATAAACCTGCGAGATCACTTTTCCTGCAAGGGCAACGTTGACATATTCCGAGAATTCCGGCAAGGTAATCCCGAACTTGGCAAGCATCTCCCGTTTCGGTTGAATCTTCAACTGCGGACGCTCGATCTGCTGCTCCACGTTGAGGTCGGCAATGCCCGGTATATCTCCGATAGCGTCCTTTATCCGGTTGCCGAGTGAGAACATCTTGTTCAAGTCATCGCCGAAAAGTTTGATGGCGATATTTGCCTTTGTACCGGACAACATGGCATCGATTCGGTGGCTGATAGGCTGACCGATTTCTATATTTGCACCGGTGATCGTTCCTAGTTTCTCGCGCACTTCGGCAACGAGCTCGTTGCGCGGACGGTCTTTCAGCTCGAACGGAGCTTCGATTTCCGAGACGTTCACGCCAAGCGCGTGCTCGTCCAGTTCGGCACGTCCCGTCTTGCGGGCTACCGTCTGTATCTCTGGAATTGTCAGCAGCAGTTCCTCGGCACGATGTCCCATTTTGTTGCTTTCTTCCAACGAAATGCCCGGCAGCGAACTGATGTTGATTGTGAACGAGCCCTCATTGAAAGAAGGCAGGAAGCTGCGTCCGAGAGTGAAGAACACACCGAGAGCGACCACAAACAGTCCGATTGTACTTCCCAAAGTCACCCGTTTGTGGGCCAGTACCCAAGTCAGTGCCTTCCCGTAAATCCCTTTCATCCAACGGGCTACGAATGACTCTTTCAGTTCCTTGTTCGTCTTGTTACTGCCCAGCAGATACGAGCAAAGTACCGGGGTCAGCGTCAGCGCAACAACCGTCGAAGCGAACAACGCCACGATAAACGCAATGCCCAGCGGGACCAACATTCTTCCTTCCATTCCGCTCAGGAAGAACAGGGGGACAAAACTGACTACAATAATCAACGTCGAATTAAGGATAGGCATACGAACTTCCTTCGAGGCGTTGAATACCACCTCCAGTGTACTGAGCCGTTCGGCCTCCGGTTTCTGCCGGTTCTCCCGCAGGCGCTTGTACACGTTTTCGACGTCCACGATCGCGTCGTCCACCAGTGAACCGATAGCAATGGCCATACCACCGAGACTCATTGTGTTGATAGTCAATCCCATATAGTGCAGCGTAAGAATGGAGACGAGCAGTGAGATAGGCAGTGTCACCAGCGAGATCACCGTTGTACGTACATTTGCCAGGAACAGGAACAGGACGATCACCACGAAAATACCGCCTTCAAAAAGCGACTTCTTCACGTTGCCGATCGAACTTTCGATGAAACGGCTTTGGCGGAAAATGTCAGTAGACACTTTCACGTCGGCAGGCAGGTTCTTTTGGAGGTCTTTCAGAGAGGCTTCCAGTTTGTCGGTCAGTTCGAGGGTACTAGTGGCAGGCTGTTTGGTGACTGTCATTAGTACGGCAGGTTTGCCGCGTTCGGAAGCGGTTCCCAGTTTCGGAGCTTTGGGGCCGATTTTCACGTCGGCGATGTCCTCCAGTGTGACGGGGAAGGTGTTTACTGTTTTTACGACTGCTTTGCCTAGCTCCTCGACCTTCGGGGTAGAAAGTACCCCACGCACGATATATTCATTTCCGAACTCGTAAAGTACGCCACCGTTGGCGTTTAAGTTCATGTCTTGGGTGACAGCCATTATTTCACCCATTGAAACGCTGTAGTGGCGCATCCGTTCCGGGTCCAGTTGAATCTGGTATTCTTTGATATCTCCGCCCAACACGGCTACCTGTGCCACCCCTCCGGTGGACAGCAGGCGCGGGCGAATCGTCCAGTCCGCAATCGTGCGGAGGTCGAGCATGGAGGTCGAGTCGGCGGTCAGACCGACAATCAGCATTTCGCCCAGGATAGAAGATTGCGGGCCCAGCGTCGGCTTGCCCACGTTGACGGGGAGGGATTCACTGACTACCGCCAGTTTCTCGCTGACAATCTGGCGGGCGAGGTAGATGTCTGTTCCCCAGTCAAATTCCACCCAGACAACGGAGAAGCCGTTGGTGGACGAAGAACGGACACGGCGTACACCGGTAGCACCGTTTACGGCTGGTTCGACAGGAAAGGGAACGAGGTGTTCCACTTCCTCGGCTGCCATACCGTTGGCTTCGGTCATGATAACCACCGTCGGGGCGTTGAGGTCGGGGAAGACGTCAACTTCGGTATTCATGGCAGTGTAGGTACCCGCGATGAGCAGGAGGAAAGCCGCGCAGAGTACGACCAACCTGTTATGCAGGGAGTAATGTATAATTTTGTTAAGCATGATAATTCATCAATTGAGTGATAAAAAATGAGATAGATGCACCGCAAAGCAATCCGGCTGCGGCGCCTTGCCGCTTAGTGTTCGTGGCTGTGTGCGGGAATTGCGTTGCTGGCGCTTGCCAGACGAACCTGATAAGCTCCTTCCGTCACTACGCGGTCGCCCGGTTTTATTCCGGTGAGGATTTGCACATTTTTGCCGTTGTCGGCGCCTAAAGTCACTTCTTGCTTTTTGTATCCCTCTTCGTCAAGTTGCAGATATACAAAGTAGATTCCCTGTTCCTCGGTCAGTGCCGTGCGGGGAAGGGAAAGGACATTCTCCAGTTGGGAGGAAAGCAGGTAGACCTCTACGAACGAACCGGCTATGATGTCGCCTTTGTTGTCAAATTCAAAAGTTACGGGGACATAGAAAGAGTTGTCTCCCGCTGTTTTGCCGAACGAGAGAAGCCGGCCGTTCAATGCTCCCAATTCATATACCTTATTATTATATGGTGTCCGGAAATTGGCGGAATTAATTGTACGGAGATACGGGTAATACTTTTCCGACACTTCGGCACGGAGGAACAGGCGGCGGTTCTGTGTCACGCTGACCAATGGCTGGCCAATTGTGACATAATCCCCTTCTTTCACCAGAATACTTTTCACGTAGCCGGCGATAGGAGCGGTAATGTTCTGTCCGATTGCCGAATGGTTCTTTGCGAGCGCCTCATAGCTGATGCGGGCATTCTCGTAATTTTGCTCTGCCTGTGCAAAATCCTTGTCGGATACGATTTTGTTTTTGACAAGCGCTTTCATCCGTTCGTATTCTTTCTTCGACACTTCGTAAGCGATGCGGGCACGTTGCACCGGGTCGCCGTCTGCGATGTTGTGCGAGGAAATGGTCACTAGCGGAGTGCCGCTGCCTACACTCATACCTTCCGTCACCTTTCCGCGGAATGAGACAACACCTGCCACAGTGGCTAAAACCGCGGGGTCGCCGCCCTTTGACCATGAAGCGGATTCGTCGCCTTGTGCAGCCAATACCTGTCCGCTGGTCTTGATTACTTGTTGGAAAGGGGCGGGTTCTACAATGCTTACTTTTACTCCGGCAGCATCGGCTTTCGCTTTCGGGAGGATGATTTCGTCGCTGTGGGCGGCTTCGGCAGTTTCATCGTGTCCGGCAGCAGTGCCTTGGTGATTGTCGGCCGCATCATGTTTATGATCGCCGTTGCATTCTCCTTCTGTTCCATGGGTGTGTCCTTCCGCTTCATGGTCGTGACCTTCCGCTTCATGGTCGTGTTCATCGTTGTTGTGTGTGACGGTATTATGGCCATGTCCTTCATGACCTTGTGTATTCTTGTTATTGCAGGCTCCTAAAGCGAATAAGCCCAGGATTCCCATAAAAATAAGTTTTTTCATAAATGATATTTTCCTACTAAAATTTACTGTTTTTACGTTACAAAGATAGGGTGACGCGGATGCAACAAGTTTGCATTCACGTTGGTCTTACGCGAAAACAGAATAGGGAGGGGCGCGGAGAGAGGTAGTACGGGGGATGTTCGTCCCGTGCAGCGAGTCTCGGTAGACGTAATAGTTCTTGACCCGTCTCTCTTGTGGTTTTAGCAGATGTTCGATGATTCCGTCCGTGAATAGGGTGGCGATGAACACATAGTCCGGTCCGCTATCTGTGTGGAAGGAAGGAATGGGAGAGTGGAAGCGCGTCATACATTCGCTGCTGCAACATGAGTCGCTTGCCGGATGATGATGATGTTTGGGACATTGCTGTTCTACGGGCAAGTCCTGTTTCATGCAAATCGCTCCGTTGGGGTGGTGATGATGAGGAATAACGGCTGCCGTCAACATGATAATGTTGATAAAAAGCAGCAATGTTACTATATATCGTTTCTTCCTTTTCATCCTTTCTTTTGGATATGTATCGGCTTCAGCTTGATTATTTGAACGTTACAAAGATACAAAAACTTTTTCTCCGTTAAAAGCCGATAACATCTTTTATTATTTGTTCTTCTTCAAATTTGGTGGCAATTTAACCAGTCGGTGGTATCTCCATTCTCCTCCTTCGGGAAGGAGGAGTACCCGTAGGGGGAGGTGGTAG
>OGQT01001987.1_pt1 | contig 15265 bp, 19 predicted proteins | sample 1553261 | NCBI WGS metagenome assembly OGQT01 (sample SAMEA2579992, study PRJEB22360) | human gut metagenome | biome: human gut; feature: human-associated habitat; material: faeces | place: Denmark | collected 2008/2010
ACGTCCATGAGCATGCAAGCCTCCTGGTTGTCAATCCAGTCGTCCATACCGGATATGCCATTTCCGCATGTTTCACACATTTTTCTTGCAACGGCTTCCAGAGCCTCATTCATTTCCATAACGATATAAGTTTGGATAGTGTTGCGCGTGCCTTTAGGGAAGGTGCAAGCTGGCACATCAACAGCGTGTGGCATAAAATGAGTGTTGAAGAGCCTAAGCCTTATGGCGATTACGAAAACGATATCTATCCTCAAATTCCCTGTCTTGTATACGGCAAATTAAGCACCGGTACGGGCTATGGTGTTCGATATTGGAATGCCATTGAAAAATGCTGGGATGATGAAGAATGCGATGATTACGAATGCGACAAAGATGCAGTAGAGGAATGGGCGTATTTGGATGACTTATTACCTAATAAGAAGGATTAAATTATGAAAAATCAAGTTTTATCAATCGACCAGATGCAACACCTTAAAGATCTGGGTGTTGATACAAGTAAAGCCAGCATATATTGGGCAAGACGATCACATGGAAGTGGGATAAACGATTCTTCTAAAGGTAATTGGTTTTTAAGCCTGCAAAAAGAATTTATGGGTGTAGGGTTTACTGCTTATGAGGTAGTTCCCACTTTTACTTTGCAAGACATTATAAACATTCTTCCTAACTCTATAGACAATAATGTGTTGACAATTAAGAAACATTCCAATGGCGTAAGTATTTCTTATGAAAACACTTATACTCGATCTATACTTAGTATCTTCGAAAAAGAAGATATTATTGAAGCCGCCTATGAAATGTTGGTGTGGTGTATTGCTTACGGAAGTGTAAAAACAAACAATAAAACAGAATAAAAAATGGAAAAGAAAATTTTTGTATTCAAGTATGCTTTAACAAGAGGTATCATAGAGGTAGATGCTGAAATAGGACACGGTACTTATGAAGAATATGCTAAGGTAAAAAATCAGATGGATATTATATGGCTAAACAGAGATTATGTTCACACAAAAGAAGAAGCCTTGAAGAAGGCGGAAGATATGAGATTTAAGAAGATTGAATCTTTGAAAAAGCAGATTGTCAAACTCGAAAAAATGAAGTTCGATAGTTGAAATGAAACCATATTATCGTCCATATATATAATGGATTAATACACACTTCATAACATGCACATCAGCCTCCTTAGCCGGCACACTTTCTCATTAAAGTTGACCGGCTCGAAGTCAAGGGAGTCAACCAGGCGGTCAATCTCGCGTCTGGCTGACTCCCTTTTTAATTTTCTTATTTCTTTTTTATTCGCTTTACGCATAGCTTCTCCCGTTTATGTTTGCGGCAGTCGCATATAAACAACTGCACATCCTCGTACAACATACAACCTAAATAACCAGCCAAATACGCCACTTCTTCACCCCCTATAGGCATTTTAAATGCCGTAGCTATATGATCCTCCAAATGGCGACATTCGTGCTTTAGGGAGTTTAAAAACTCTTCCGGGGACGAAGTCTTGCTTATGACCATTACAGATTTCCGTAGCTTGTAATTGGAGTACGTGACACCAGTATCAAGTTTGCATGACATCAAATTATAGTAAACCTCTCTTGCCTTGTCTTCTGGACAATCTATTGATTTCAACAGACCTATGATCTCTTCCGTATAATAGCAGGTGACACGATAAAATATATGCACCTGCCAATCGTACTTCTTTATGTATAGGTCTCTTCTTATCATATTTACATCATTTCATCCCAAATAATAGGCGTTCCAGAACCGATACAATCGGCGTAGAAACGAGTAAATACAATACCATCGTAAGCATCCGGATCGTCGCAAACGTTCTTCACGTATAAAGCAGCATATTGATCATGGGGAACGGAGGAGCCAAGAAAATCAGCCTTGCACATATTGGCAACATACACATAGTCATAGCCGCCTTTCTTCTTTACATCGACATTATATTTTTTTAGCATTTCATCGATCTGCTCTTTTGTCCAAGGCTGTACCTTTATTTTTTTGCCAGCTCCATCTTCTTTTTCCATCATGGAAATAGCCCAATCACACATAGCCTTAGAAAAATGCCAGCCATATGCGCTTAAATAAGCTTTCATCCCCGAAGGAAAATCATCGTACATATCTAATCTCATATCTTTACTTTTTAAGAAGGGGCACAATGTCCCCTTCTGATTTAACGTCTGCGTCTACGGTATTCCCCGGCATACCGTCCGGTTCCTCTCACACCGCGCCTTTCACCGAAACCTTCTCCGCCGCGTCTCCACATGTCGCGGAAATCATCATCGTCGTCATCGTCATCGTCGCGGAATCCCATACCGCCTTCCATTGCTTTTCTCTTGCCTTCCTTGCAACCAAGCTTATAGGCTTCTTCTATCGCTTCCATCAAGTCTTCGTCTTCATAAGCATCGAACTCTCTGAAAAGCTCTTCAAGTTTTCTATTTGATCCCATAATTATTACTTTTTAGTTGTTTCTTTAGCTCCAAGCTGTTGCATCAATTGCTTGTTTAGCTCCATAAGTTCGGACATATTTTTGCTCATATCAGACATCTGAGCTTTAAGGGTGTTGATCTCCTGTTCTTGACGTTGCTTTTCTGCAAATTCAGGATTGATCATTGTCAACATCTCATCGCAGGACGCTATCACGCTGAGGTCATAGTCCCGACTGTTAACCCTATCCAATCTTTTTTGTTTTATCATGGATATTTCATTGTTCATCGCATCGCGGGAACATGAGACAACAAGATTCCCGTTTTGCCCAAAGTCGGCAATATCACTACCGGAGGGAAGATTCTGAAACGTCGTGTTCTGACCATTAATATTAGCCACAACATCTACGACCATCTCCATCTGAGGTATCTGTCCCATAGGAGCGGGCATAGGATATTTAGGCTTGGGTGCAGAAACGCTTACCACAGAACCAATCTCGATGAAATGTTTGGCTTCCTTATGAAGAATATACAACTGATTATTTACTCGAAGATTTTGAAACATGATTGTTTGATTTTAAAGGAATGTGGTTATTGCAATTTTTACAACAACCACAAAACTCCATGTTAATTACTACTTGCTTCGTAAAGAAGCCGTTTCTGCTGTAGGAGCCGGAGTCGTTGTCGGTCTATATCCACCATTAACAAGATACAATTCGTTGGTATACTTGTTGTAGTGTATCTCATATATTCCGGTTCCCGCCAAATTTGCAACAGTCACAGGCTCATTGTTATAAGCCAGTAACGGACGAGTATCACCGTTTGTCCCAATCAAAATAGGAAGAGTTGCTGTTGTTCCAGCCGGGATAGCTTGACGGAGATTGACATAGAAACCGCCTACATAATCCCGGTTACGAAAAGCATGGTTCGGAAGCTCTAATGTCACGTTATCCGTCCCTACCGTCACAGCCACCGTAGGCAAGGTGTTAAAGTTTGCCCTACCAAGTGACGGGAACGGAAAAGGAAATCCTGTAAAAAAGTTAGGCCACATAATTACCTCCTTTCTTACCCGGATCAACCCCAGTAGTTATTGCAACCACATCCATAACCGCCGCGTCCATAAGCCGCGTCACCGGCATAAGCACCGAAAGCGGCCGCACGATAGGTTTCCGGGTTATACACCTGCAACTGTGGATAAGGAACAGATACCGTTGGAGGCATCTTGCACTTGATACCGTCTACATCACTTTGCAATGCCTGTAAGCCGGCTACCAGCGGTGCGATCTGCTGACCGAAGTTGCTCAATATTGTCGCATTCTGATTACGCTGAGAGATTTCCCCCTCTAAAACTGCAATTCTTGCATCCTTTGTAGCAAGGGCTTCCTGCTGACGGCGTGCTTCTGCGGCATCCATCTTGGCTACAATAGCCTGAAATCCTTCACGGTAAGCGTCCGCCAAAGAACGAGTATTCCCTTCCATTGTACGTGTAAGCGTATTCATGTTTTCGCAACTCGCTAAGCGATTTTCATACCCCTGACGTTCAATCGCAGTCTGTGTTTTGCAGCAACAATCGGCTAATTGAGCAAGGATAGACTGATTGCCCTGCATGATTGCAGTAATGATACTGTTGGTATTCTGTCCCATCTGATTGCCTAGACTGCATATTGCCTGAGATACAGAGTTAATACCAGCAAGGATTTGGTCTGAAGATGAGTTCAACGCCTGGGCAAGCGATGCGATGTCCACGCCGTTACGATTAAGCATTTGCATAATCATTTCTCGGCCTTCATTAGCTCCCTGATTGTTGTTGCCTCCAAAACCGAAGTTACCGTTGCCAAAGATGGCAGCAATCACAATCAACGCAATAATGTCCTGAAAACCGCCGTTGTTCCCGAAGAAACCACCGTTACCGCCTCCACCGTTCATTAATCCCATGAGGTAACCTGTATCAATACCTCTGTTCTGCAAAGACGGAAGGATTGATGCAAGCAAGCCGTTACTCGCTCCACCTGCCCCGTCTTGATTAAATACATAAGTTTTTTCCATTGTATTTTAAATCTTAGTTACGGTCAATATCAACCGCATCGCAAAACTATACAACACACAAGGGATAGGTAAATTTAAGTTTCCGATTAAAAGGAAGTTATTGCAGAAAGAAAAGAAGCTCGTTTTCTCACAACATTGGAATAAAAAGAATTATTTGGTTAAATTATTTGCACAGAATATGCAAACAAAAGATATTTGCAACCGTAATACTTTTTAAATACAAACGTTCAGTATGTGTCTCGGAATATCTGTTAATAAGGAAAAGATTGGCAACTTGATGGTATATATCTTAAAACATCAAGGTATCGTTTTCCACACTCAATTGATAAAGCTCCTCTATCTGATAGACGAAACTGCTATAAAAGACGATGGTATTCCTGTTACATGGTTAGATTATAAAGCATGGCAATTTGGTCCTGTTGCCCCTGAAACGTATTATATAAAATACAACAAAAGTGTTTTTGACAGTTTTATTGCCCTTTGCCATAACGATATCGGAGAGAACACGCTGTTGTTATTCCCCAAAGTGGATTTTGACGATAGTGAATTTAGCGACTATGATATGGACATTATCGATAGCGTCTTGAAAGATTACGGGACAAAATCCCCATCACAGTTGGTTAACGTTACCCATGAGCCCGGCTCATTATGGGATCAGACACGTATTCAATACGGTATTGATTTTTCCAAAGTGACAAAAACAGATCATAGTTTGGATTTTACAAAGCTCATCAAAGACAACAGTTTGAAGTTGCAAAGGTTTCATGAAGCAAAAGAGAACATGCTGTTTAGTAAAGAATTACAGAAACACTATTTGTAATGTTTACACCGGGAAGCATATTGCATGGTACTTTCACCTTGAAAGCCATAACGAAAGAAAAATTTTCAATTGTATTATATAACGACGGATTCAATTGTATTTTAACGACTTTCACAACATCAGAAGATAGATCAGGCGTTTCAAATCCTGTTCATGGGAAAAATCCGGAAAAAGGAGCCCCTCTATCATATGTGTTCAAGAAAGGGATCGTAATTGGAGAACTTTGCGTCAAAGGGTGTAAAAAACCTTTCTTTTTCAAGAAAGATACAGTTATTGTTCCGGATTATGGAGACCAATACACGACAAAAGAAGCATTCCTCGCCGAAGTCAAGGGACTTACAAAATGCTGTGATCTGTATCCGCAAGAATATTTGAATCTTATTTATACCCTTTACAAAAGCAGGAAAACAAAAAGGAAATATAAAATTATTTTTGAAAATATACTGAACGAATTGTGTAAATGAGCTCTTTTCATTGGTACCTCGTATGGTTCAAGATAAACGAAATTGTCCTGATGCTCAACTTCGTCCTCTCCTTAATCTTTTCATAAATATATGATTTTGAAACGGCACTTGCCAACTCTCCGAGGTTGTCAATAATTTCATCGTATATACGATGGACCTCGTTATCTCTCATCATTGTGCTCTCCCGACGATTTTTGATGCAAAGTTTACACATACTATTTAATTTTTTATGTTTATCTTTGCCTTCGCTACATAAAACTTATCACACATAATGCAACAAAAGCATAGACATTCATGTTGAAGATATTAAGTCCCCAACGTGCGAGTGTCTATGCTTGTGTATCAGTTTTATGTAGCAGTTAAACGTGATACGTTGGGGGCTTTTATTTTACTTCCCAGCCCCATAGGAAGAGACTATGAACAAAAGTCTACTTACCAAATTCTATAATATAGGCCTACTCCTATATACGGAGAAAAGCCATTCTTGCCTATACCATATCCACCTATTACTCCTAGTCCCCAGCGACGATCTTTCTGGTATACAATCTCTCGTTTATGATAGATTGTAATTGAGTCGAGATTAGGCCTATAACCACTCACAACCGCCCGGTACAAATCAGTTTCATAGACTTTTCGTTGAATCGGTAACGGTACATAAATCGTGTCAAGCTCTTTTACTGTGTCACCCTTCTGATATACGAAAATAGGATAAGGTAATTCGATCTCTTCTACATCGAACACATAAGAAGGATCATGGACAGGCTCATTGATTGTGTCTGTTTCATTGACTACCTCTATTCGCTTTTCTACAGAATACCTTCCGGCAAAAAAACAAGCAAAGCAAAGAGCTAAAATAGATACGGTATACCAGGCTTTCATTTCTTGATAATGATCTGTTTTCTTTGTTCTCCTTCTAGCTTTAGCGAAACATGAAGGAAGTTATTTTTACGGTATAGGATAGCTTGATCGAATGGCAAACCGGAATCTTCCAATACTTCCAATAAATCACCTGCCTTCCCCTCAATACTTAAATCGGCTGCTTCCCCTTTTTGATGTTGAGATGTAGGAACACCACCCACTGCCGCATTCAACTCTGGACATCTGTAGCCTGAATTAATGGAGATAGGCTTGCCGATAGCATCCCGTAATGGTTGTAGCAATTTTGCACACAGATTGGTGATAGCCAGTTTCTCACGCGATCCCGGATCATTCTTTATTCCTTTTGCAATAGCAGTATCGCTATGTATAAATTCTTCCAATGTAAAATTCTCTGTTATATTCATTTTCTATCCTCCTTTTTCTTTACTGATTTCATATATTCTTCAAGATAATTTACTTTACTTAGAAACTTAACCGATCCAACCCAATACAAAAAGGCTATAACTTTATTGTCTGGATATACCGTGTGCATGTTTTTCAGTATATTCAGGCCATAACAATACACTACTACCCACGTTATCCAACTGACAAAGGCTTTTGTACTGTCTTTATCCTGCTCCATCATTATACCAATCCAAAAAGCAATAAGCAGGATCAAAAGGTAAATCAGAAGATAGATTATCGTCCTAAAAAATTTACTTTTCCTAAAACGCAAATCATCGGCTGCCAGTCCCCAGAACATATCTATGGTAGCCATTACAGGTATTACTATCAGAAAATGCTCGATAGGTGCAAAAAAATCTAACATCGAAGCAATTACCGCAATAGAAACAGCCTGCACCCAACCGGTAAAATCTTGTAGATATGGAATTAATCTTTGCATAATATCACATATTGAATAATATGGTAAAATAAGTGGATAATAAGGCTGCTATCTCAATCCAGAACATCGGCTTGCTCTGGTAGAACTTATACCAAAATGTGCCTTCTTTTTCTTTGGCAATACTTAATGCGGTATAGCCTACATAGGCAAGCCATACAAACAACATAGGCCAGAAGTTTAATGCCACCCAAAGTTGCGATCCGGCAATACAGGTGATTGCTCCGGCAGAATGTATCTTGCCCTCATAATCATCTTTGAAATTGGGAGCTGAACCAACAAAGAACATGCCGGTACAGGACAGAAATGCAATCCATTCCGTATTTGTTTTACTTACCTCCAATATTGCCGGCATCAATAAACCGGCAGTCAGCCACATCGTTGCCATAAACCATAATTTATGCTCCAGATAGTAGTAGGTAGCACTGATCGAATAAGGCACGCCTTTAGTCTTTACACACACAGCAGCCGTGTAGGTCGCAATAACAAGCATTGAAATAATTGTCAAAATAGTTATCATACCAATCTTACATTTAAGTTAATCAATTGTTTTAAGTTTGCATATACCGGATCGATCGTCCCGTAGAAACAGTAACACTTCTTTCTTACGCCGTCTTCCATCTCGGTGTAATACTTTCCCTGTTCAAGTGTCATACCTGGCGCATAGAGCTTGGGATCGTATTCTGTGCCTTTGTGATCCTCGTCCATCCGTTCGTAAAGGGATGCGGTGTCGACCGAAGGCGGATAAATCTCCAGCACCGGGTTGACCGGTTGGCGCACTTTCCACAGCCAGTCGTCGTGAAGCACTCGATTTCCCGTATCGAGCTTCTGCCCAATGAAGTCTTTCCACTCGGCGTGCCCGTACTTCCTTCGGAGAGCCACCGTGTCATCGAGGGACATTGCGGAGATCGACATGCGGCTAACTTTCATCACCTGCATGGACGGATCATGGGCATCGACATAATCGACGGCTTCTTGCAGCTCATCTGTCGTCCTATGGATTACATCGGGATAGCCCGTCACCTCAATTGCTTCTACATCTTCCACTGTCTCGGCTGCTTCAATATCGGAGAGCAACTTTTCTGATAGACCTATACAGATATCATTGTAATCTGCCATCTCATTAAGAGCTTCCAATAGCAGGGAGGATTTATACAATTTCCCGTTTACTTCAACCGTATCTTTTCGGTTACACTGATCTTTCAGAGACAGACGGTCATAGGTATAGGCATCGTTGCCGTCGATGTAATAGTGCCGGTAGTTGGTGTTGTAGACTTCTTGGCGCTTCAAGTCTTTTGCGGTCTGAAGCAACCTTTCTTGATCAAATTGCATATTCCAACATTCGACTGGTCCGGCATTCGGGTGTGCCTTATGGAAGGCGGCTTGCTCGTTGTCAAGCAGCAGGTATGCGCCCTGCTCGTAATCTTCGGGCGTCGTACCTGTCAGATAGTTATTTGGGAGAGCTTCGCTTACTTCCCAAAAGCCTTGTTCTTTGTGTATGTATATCATAGTCTTTTAATTAAAGCTTAGACCATTGTTAATATCATAATAAAACTTCCCTTCAACCGCTTCGTAAAGACAGATTTTTCCGTCAAAATCTTTTGCAGGGTAAAAGTCTCGTATCAAAATTTCATTATTCCAGATTTTACAGCCATAAAATACAATATAACAAGCAGTGTTATATTGAGGAAAACCTGTTTGATCTCCATTCGTGCTATAAACAGATCTTCCAAAAAGTAGAATCGGATACTTTTGATAATTACCAAAATAGCCTAATGATGCAATTTTTGTTCCGTTGACATAAAATCCTTTACTTTTGTTATATAGTAATGTTTGTCTGGAAGTAAAAGGCACTGGCATTGATATGTTGTATTCGTTATATCCACCATATCCATAATACCATCTATTATTCATAAATACTACCCCGTAAATATTCCCATCATATTGCCAAGAGCCAAAAACCGCTTGTTCGTTCTGATTATTATAGCCACTAAAATCAATCTGCAATGCAATTCCATCACCAACACGAACACCAGTGTCAATTCCGCTTTTATTAGATTTTACATAAGGCAGTATAGTAACTTTACGACTGCCAATCAACTTTCGTTTCATCTCTCACCCTCCTTGATTAATTCCCCTTAGTCAACACCACATAAGTGCCATGCACGTACCTAACCGATATAGAAGCAATCTTCCCAGCCGCTATCGTCATACTCGTTTCATCACACTGCCAGCCGGTAGCGTTAGGCAAAGCTTGCGTAATATCGGATGAACCGGTGTTCTTAATATCTATCATGCACTCCCAGCCCTCGTAAGGGGTCGAAGCGAAAGATAGGGCACTGGCGGATGATAACGTTACTTTTATCGAATAGTTGGCTATCGAGAGGCTGGTCAATGTCGTTGCAACGGTGACGTCTTTAAAGACTACGGCATCATCTAACCTCTGCTTGTCCATCGCCGACATATACCCCGCTGTGGTGGGGGTGGCGGTGGGGGGAGTGAGGTAGGCACCGTTGTCGGAGAGGTATTTTGTGCCGGAGCCATTTTTTGTAAAACTTACGAAAGTACTGACAGTATTATATGTTCTATCATTCTCATTGATATTACAAACTATTCCGTTTATATTAAACACATTACCAGTTTCCATATCAATTCCTGAGACATCAACACTCAACATATAAACCGTTTCATTCTTGTTGATAGTCATAGGAACATACATACCACCAATATTAGCTAAAGATACCCTATTCTCCCACGCATCAACTACCTTTTGATAATTTTCATCTGATAATGTACCGCTTTCACTTGGGAATAAAGTCATCAAGTCAAGATACTGGTTGCTCGCCACTATCTCCGACCACGCACCATTGTTACGTCCGTAGGTCTTACCGTCCGCCGGAGCCTCCTGCACATAGTTCGACAAGTCTACCTGTGTACTGCCAATATGCTCCGGCTTCCCGTCTATATAGATATACTCGTCGTAGATGTCGTTCCCTGATCCGGATTTTGGCACAAGATAGATAACATTACTTTCACCCGATTCCGGGAGAGATTCAACCTTCTGAAGCGTCACACTATTAAGGGCAGATATCAAAGACTGGACTTCTTCCTTTGTGTATGTCTCTAACTTTTGATAGTAGTTCGTTAAATCGTTTACAGCTTTTGTGATAAAACCGCTATCATTGGTAAGATCACTTGTTTGTGTCGGTAGGACCGGTTCGACATATTCCACGAACTCCCCGGACGCGCTGTCATTCGAGTCCGGCACGAACAGATACTTCTTCCCGGAGACAAGCCCGGCAGCGTCAACAAGGACATTCCCCGTCCCTGCTCCGGCTGGCCCCGTCTGGCCACGGGGAATGAAGAAATTCAAAATGTACTTTGGGTTGCCTTCGGGTGTTTCTCCGTTCTCCACAACTTCTACTCTGGCTTCTTCAGAAGGATCAAGGGTCGTCGTTGTCCCCTGTTCAAAGACTGCCGGCTGACCGTCCTTGCCTTTAGGAGTAGTCAGGTTAAGAATGTATTTGGGGTTGCCATCTTCGTCTACTCCGTTCTTGGTAAAACTGCCGGAAGGGGTTTCGCCGGAGGTGGCGTTGACGGATTCTAAGATGGGAGTTTTGCCATCGTTCCCGGTATCACCTTTAGGAATAGACAAGGATATTGTATATATCGGCGATCCGTCAGTATCATTCTGTTTAAAAGTAATTTGAGCCATAGCCTTTTCTCCCGGATCAAGAGTTGTTACTGATCCAGCCTCAAACTTGGGCGTTCTTCCATCTGTACCGTCAGAACCATCTACGCCTGGATTTCCAATTTCACCTTTAGGCAAAACCAAGTTGATCTTATATACAGGATTTCCCGACAGATCTTCACCATCATAAGATAATGAAGCAGAAGCATCATCTCCATTTTCAACTGTCCCAATTTTAAACTGAGGTGTTTTTCCATCATTACCAGTAGATCCTCGAGGTATAGTTAAACTTATGATGTATCGAGGCAATCCTTCTGGTGTTTCTCCTGATCTCACAATAGATGATGATGCTTGAGTATCCGGCTCTCCGGTAGTGGTCGATCCGCCTTCCAAAACAGGTGTAGCCCCTTCTGCCTTTTTACCTGTATTCACTCCATTAACCACCCAATAACCATTTTCATTAATGGTCGGTTCTACATCTTGGGCTACCTGCTTCTTAAAATCGGATACTGCTATAGCCGCATCCGATCCTTCTAAAGAGGTTTTTGACCCTAAAATTAAGTCATTGTCGGACAATGATGGAAACTTTGTGAAGTTTTTTATGTCTTTTGTCCCTGCCATATTACTCCGTCTTTAACTGGTTGTACAACTGCCAAAAAATATCCCAAAATTGCTGTATATTGTCCTGCTCCATAATTTGAGCCCTAAAGTTCTGAGAGCTATACTCTATATCAGCATGTAAAGGAGTTTCCTGTCTTTCATCCGTTAACGTTCCGTTAGAAAGGGGAACTATCCCTATCTCGCTTTTAAGGAAAGACACATGCAAAAAATCCATTTTGCCGGTTTCGGTATCAATATGCCGTTCGTAATATGCTACAATATCTCCCACGATCGTTCTACCGTTATCAGAAGTTCTTAATATTTTCAAATCCAATGTGTCCATATATTTTATTTTTCTTATTTAACTTATATTATCCCCATGCCCAATTACCACTATTTTCATCGTAATATAGAGCTTTCCAATTAGGAGAAGACACAACCCCTTTACTTTCTAAAGCTGCTCTTGAGGCCAATTTTGCATTTATTACAGTTCTTTCCATATTATTGGAATCTCCTAAATACCGTGACTCTACTCTAAAATTACTTCCCCATCCTTCAACATGCCCACAGTTTAGCCAAATACGTGGATTACTTGATGTGGAAGCCCTCCCTATATTAATTACAGCAGCGCCATCCAATGAATTCGAGTCAAACTCAATACGAAGTGCTGAAAAATTAGTAATAGGTGATGCTGTAGTAATCAGTCTTCCTGTTTTAAGGAACGCCATAGCCCCAACATATCCTTGTTTAGCCGTTAATCCAAATCCTGCAAATTCATTATTGGAATTACTTATCTGTATAGCTGCATCATTATCACTTTTTATTAGAGTTTTGCTTGAATAGCCAAACATATCCGTAAATTCAGAAGATAAATCAGTATCACTTAAAGTGAATCCTCCTATATCCCCTTTTCTGAAAACAACAGATCCATCATCATACATTCTTGCAGGAGCGCTATTTCTGTTTGCATAAGTCGCTCCTAAAGCAATACGGGGTCCATTATCTGCATTTCCATCAATAAGCACATTTCGACTTTGACTTTCTATACGGCTATTACTAAACCACCACCCAGCAATATTAGCCTCTTCTGCGAACAATAGCCCTGTAGCAATATTCTCAAATTGCCCTTGAAATGCCTTCCAATAAGAAGTATCATTGCCTGGATATTGCCCTGTGAATGTTCCAGCCGTTGTCTTTGTCATAAAATACCTGCGAGAACTGCCCGATCCGGTATAAACAACCTCCACATGATCGGACGTACCTGTATATTGCTTAGAGCCAGAATATTCGCCTCTAAATGTTAAAGCAGGTCCATTAGAACCCGACGCACCGGTATCTCCCGTTATTCTGACAGGAGTAGACCAACTACTATAAATCGTACCATTTCCATTGAATATAGCCTTACTCATCCATAATGGAGTATCGCCTACAGGAGGATCAAGAGCCCAGCCTGAAGGTGGAAACCATGTACCTGTAGGAGTTGCCGGCTGGCTGCTGGAACGACGATAAACTTGGTAGGTAGTCTTTCCATCTTCCCCAGGATTACCTTGACTACCATCTTCTCCGTCAAAGCTATACTTAGCCCATAATGCAGGAGTTGAATATTCTCCCCATACATCATGAAACTTTTCCCTCTTACTAACCCATTCATACGGAAGAGAAGGAGTTGGACCGACAGGATCATCCGTCCAACCAGTAGGCACATAATCGTCTTCCTGTTTTGTGCTCGGCGTTGAAGGGATAGAAGAAGAATATGTTCGAGTATAGATGTATTCATAATCAGTACCATCCTCTCCATTTTTCACTCTGGTTATTGCAAAAAGAAGATCGAACGTCGACATCCCTTCACAGTTAACATGAAGATTTATCGTTGCTTTATCTTCCGTTACTTCTTGTACCGCTACAAGACCATCTGTAATAGTATATTTACATCCCTCTCCTTCTGATGTTACAAGATATTTACCTTCACCCACAACATCACTATAACGTAATTTATTCGCACCCTTATAAGCCTGTATAATGGTCGAAACACTAAATTCCGATGCAACCACAATATCGCTTCCGGTCATTACCGTATCATCCCCTGTTACAATCTCTACTTGACTGTAAATTCCGTCTGCAATATTATAAACGGCAGAATAAGTAGAAAGGACTGCGGAATAGGCATCATCTCCTTTAAAATTGTTGTCCAATCCTGGCACATTCCATATATTCCCTCCAAAATACACATTGTTCAAGTACACGGAACCTTTGTCAAGGGATTCTCCGTTTATCACTAAATTGGATAAATCACCTTCTTGATAAGTGATATTTTTTGAAGGGTTTATTTCCCATGTGTCAACATTTATAAGATATCGTTTATATTTCCTTGTGCTGTAAGCAGAAGCCTGCCTGTTTTTATCTGTAGCATTACCATACACAGAGAACTTCATTGATGCAGTAGGATGCACAGATGTTCCCGGCTTTAACTCATATTTGAAATGCGCATTATCAACGATTTCTACTGGTGTAAAATAGGAAGTAGAAAATCCTGCAATAGTGTCAAATCCGGCGCTATCTGTACCGGAAACAGTTTCATTGCCTGTCAAATTATGAAATATACCACGACAGAAATCATTAATATGTAGACCAGATAATTCGCCTTCTTCAAGTTTTAAGGTCACTATCTGGTTTTCAGTATCTACAGATTCAATAAGTCCAAAAGCAATAGAGTTCCATAACTCACCGGAAACAACATCAATACGGTTAAAACGTAATTCCGGTACTTCTAGAAATTCGCGAAGAGTTAAACCATTAGCCTCTATATAACCATTCTTATCAAATTTACCACCGGAGCCTAAAAATCCCCCAACATATGTTCCGAAAGTAGCTCCTCCATTTAAGCCTAATAGATAATCGGTTGAGTCAGGTTTATCCTTTCTTAGATATTTATTATCAAAAGTCAATGAAATGTCGTTACTTTCTAATCCTATTACATGCCCGAACTTATCAACTAATACATTTTTTACAACAAACGTACCTTCGTTTGCTGTGCTTTCTCCCTCTGACGTATTACCATGAGATATTATATATTTTATTTTATCATTTTGGATAGTGCGACCTATATTAATTCCTTCACCTTGCTCTATGTTCACCTCAATATCTATAGTTCCGCCTCCTTCAGTTCCTGTCCCACCTCCAATTCTTTTAGGTTTATCATCAGCACCAAGGCAAAATAATGCGGGATCATCAGCATTATCGTTAAGATACAACTCTCCTCTTACAAGACCATTCAAATCCCAATCCTCGGAACCATCATTTATAGCAACTGGAGGAGCTACCGCTGTTACTTTACCATCACTATTAGTAATAGTTTCAGATCCGTACCATATTCGCTTTGTTAACTTCTTTATACTCATAATGAATCAAGATGTGATTGGTTAACAAAACTTCCTTCGTTTCCGTTAAAGACTAAAA
>OGQT01001992.1_pt1 | contig 15241 bp, 9 predicted proteins | sample 1553261 | NCBI WGS metagenome assembly OGQT01 (sample SAMEA2579992, study PRJEB22360) | human gut metagenome | biome: human gut; feature: human-associated habitat; material: faeces | place: Denmark | collected 2008/2010
ATCCTATACACGAAACGGCAAATAAACACATCCATACTATATTTCTTATCATAGAGCCATTCATTTAAAAATTCTTTAGTAAAATTCTTCAGTAAAATTTTTCATAAAATATATTCTTTTAGTAGCAATGTCTTTAGCTGTTTTAGTGTTCATATTATCACCAAGTTTAAATAGTTTACGATAAAAATGGTAAATAACCGAATACCAATTATAATTTTCATGATTTTCAATGCAAAAACATATCTCATTAACTTGTTCTTCATCTAAATTAATATTAGACAATATTTCTTTTATTTTAGGAATTGAATCTTTGGTGAAACAAAATGCCCCATCTCTTTTTCCATTATTATATATATCATGTAAAAAAGCAGCAATCCTTATAATAACTCTATCACCACCTTCTCTTTCCTGAATATATAACGCCCTATTCATTGTTCTAATTAAATGATTTATATCATGACCACTTAAATCAATTTTAAACATACTAATAACATAAGGTTGTAATTTTTTATATACTCTTCTAACATATTTTCTCATTTTTTTGAAAAACAAAAAGACTAAGTTTTGAGAAAGCACTTAGTCTATTGTATTCTACTAATTATTACTTTTTTCTTTAATAGTGGCTTGTGAACCGTAATCAATTGGAAAACTTATTGGAACGATATGTCATTATATTTTTGACTAAAATGACTAATTATTAATCCCAAACATTGTTTGAAAATAATATATTATCTTTTTGATTAATAAATATATTTGAATCATCTTGAGAAAAGTTATTTGTCAACAAGTATAATAATAACCCGCTTCCAAATAAATCTTCTTTATCTTTTTTGATTATTTCTAATGTTTTTTCAATATTCCAACACAATTCACTTGAATCAGCAAATATTAAATAATACTTATATTCTTCTTTCAAGAAATCATTATACATTTCCTTCCCTGTTTTCTTGTAATTTTTGCATTCACCATAGAATTTCTTTATATATGCATTTCCGTAAAAGAAGGATCTTAATTCTCTACCCGTTGGTTTACATATATCACTTTGTATCAAAATATTAATTATATATTTTATATCTTCTTCTTTTAATTTGGAATATTTCTTTAAATGATTTTCTAATATTTGCTCTATTTCTTTTTCACTATTACCAGCTATTAGTATTTCAGCATCCCTAACTTGAAACTTATCATTATTCAATCTTAAATATCCATCATAATATTCATATGGTTTCCCATTAAAACCATTTCTTTGATAAATTGCTCCTCTTTTTCCATAAAAAGAAACATAATCTCCATTTTTATACTCTTTTAAATAGCTATAATCAGGATTTTCTACTTTTATAATATTATTGATTATTCTATATAAATTAATTAGTATTTCATCTTGTTCCTTACAATATTTATAATCAAAATCATTAGTATATATTTTATGTGCAGGTTCAGTTCTTAGTTTTCTTATTTTATCAAGTTTATCATATGATATTTTTCTAAATTCTTTATATTGGCCAAAATAAAATTTAAATATAGTAAAAAATCCATATTTACCTTCTTTCAATTTTTCTTCATCCATATCTTTTTTATTTGGAAGATTATCATAATACGATATTAATTTTTCTTTTAGAGATTTTGCATCTATATTATCCAAAAAAAGTTTGTACACTTCCATGCAAAAATTAAATCTATTTATTTTTGTTGGATAAAACAATGGAAGAAAAAATTGTAATTCGGAAATTTCATATTCATTTCGATATAGTTTAAATCCATACTTTTTTTCGAATATGTAATTAGTTATTCTAATTCCTTCCAATAATACACTATATATATCTTCCTCATCAGAATCTAACAATTCACCCATTATTAGATTTTTGACATTATATCGATGAAACTCATATCTATCATCTACTTCTTCTAACATAAAAGGTTCAAATATAATCTGTGATTTATAACTTAAATCAATTAAATCTACTAAAAAAATACCAACTATTATTTTATCTTCTAATAAATCATGACTAAGACAAACGTTTTTTATATAAATATCAAGTTTTGAATCATCTGCAGAACATAAGTACCCCATATAACCATTCCAAGAAAAATGAAATTTTGGATTATTTAAAAACAAGTGCATCAATTCCCCATCAAAATATATCGGTCTTAGCGGCACATAATCCTTTATTAACTCTTTTTGAAATTTTGTTAAATTTAATGATTCAATTTCTTTTCTGTAGTTTTTATAAAAAGTGTTATTTAAAGTAAATCCATAACCATTATTTTCTAATATATAATTGTATTTTTTTAAATAATTAAATACTTCTTGTTCAACATCTAAATGGCAGGGAAAACCTCTTCCTTTAATAAATTCATTGCATACAGTTAATAATTGGTCATATGTTAATCTTCTCATAGTAACACCTCAATAATTATTATATCACTTAGTTGATATATTCAGAAATCAAACAATCAGACTTACTTTTTCCTATAATTTCTAGTTTAATAGTTTCATTCATAAAATTTAACTTCCATTCAAAATAGTCGTTATGAACTATTATCTTTTCTACAAATTCTTCTATTACTTTTTCATTAACGCCATTATAGTTAATATCAAGTAATCTTCTAATACTCTTTTTAACATTCTCAATTCTAACTTCTAATGGTTCTAATGAATTAAATTTCTTTTCTAATTCATTTATTTCTATCTTATATTTTTCTATTCTACTGGATAATTTCTTTTGAAACATATCATACATCGTTACATCTATAGTTTCATCTAGATAATTATCTATTAATCTATCTAGCTTAGATGACTCGTTTTCAACTAATTGATTCAACTTATCAATTTTTTTTATTTTTATCTCCGGATGTTCATCTATCTCCACTCCTTTCATTAATCTATCAAATAATTCTTTTCTATCTTCTGTATTTCTTGTAAGATTTCTAAATATAATTCCTGCCATATATTCTAGCTTCCATTTTTGAACTTCTTTTACATCACAAGTGGTTTTAAATCTAGTCTTAGGATGCATCTTTTTGTTATAACATATATAACAATATGTTGTTCCATCTTTATTTTTGTGATAAATCTTTCTATTAAAATTTGAACCACATTCACATAATAGTTTCTTACTCCATAAATTTTTAAGATAACCCAATGCTTGATGCTTGTTTTCTTCCAAGTTTGATTGGTCTAGAATGACTGTCCATTATTTGTTGAACTTTTTGAAAATATTCTTTTGATATAAGTGGTTCATGTCTTCCTTCAACTACCACTTTTTCTACTTCACCATAGTTTATTTTAGCTTTCTGCTCTAAATAATCTGGTATATATTTTTCCTATAAACTATAGTTCCGCAATAAAATGGATTTCTCAAAACTCTTGAAATATATGATGCACTCCATGTTGTTAAACCTGTAGAAGTTGGAACACCTTTTTTAGTTAATTCATTTGCAATTTTTCTGTACCTTTTCCATTTAAATATTCAGAGTAAATATATCTTACAATTTCAGCTTGTTCTTCATTTACTTCTAAGTTTTGACCAACTTTATTGTAACCTAGAATATTATCTGATCCATAAAATACTCCATTTTGAAATGATATCATCTGACCAGCTTTAACTCTTTGTGATGTTTTCTTACTTTCATTTTGAGCAAGTGTTGCCATGATAGTAAGTTTTAATTCTCCATCTTCATCATTAAATGTCCATATATTATCTTCTGTAAAAAATACTTCTACTCCAATCCTTTTTTAACTTTCTAGTTTCTTGTAATGTATCTACTGTATTTCTAGCAAATCTTGATACCTCACGAGTAATTATTAAATCAAACTTGCCTGCTTTCGCATCCTCCATCATTCTCATAAAGTTTTTTCTTTTCTTTGTAGATGTTCCTGTTATACCTTCATCTATATATCTATCATATAGAATCCAGTCAGGATTTTTCTTTAGAATATCATCATAGTATTGAACTTGATTTTCTAAAGCTGATAATTGAGCTTCATGTTCAGTTGAAACTCTAGCATATATTGCCACTTTTCTTTTCATTTTATCACCTCTACAAAGAAATTATCATTTTTATATAAATATGTTTAGGTTGCGATCAAAGCAAAAGAAAAAGAAGTATCTCTACTTCTTTATCGCATCAGTGATAAACTAACAATTCTTTGATTCACATATTTTTAAATATAAATCAGTAATATTATCAATAATTAAATTTAAATTTTTATATTCTGGTTGAGATGCTTCTTTGCTTAATTTTGATATTTGATTATGCAATTGATTATTATAATCATATTTAGGAATATAAATATTAGACTTATTTAAGCTAAATCCGTTTGATTTAAAAGAACTTTCTATATAGTTCTTAACAATTTTACTATTTAAAATCCCACACAAGTAATATGCCTCTTCTTCGGATATAAATTTTTTGTCTTTACGTTGACTTATTATTATAGTATGCTTAACGCATATAGTATTTTTCAATTCACCCCATGATGTTATTTGCTTATTTATAACACTAGCGCAAAATTTACTGTTATCTCTTGCAGCTACAATATAATCTGCAAAAGTATAGGGCCCTATTTTTGATAATGAGTAAAATTCTTCACCTCTATGCATTTCTTTACTTCTTTCCGATTGTTTATCAATTAAATCTTTATGATTGGTTAAATATATAAATACATCTTTACTTTCTTTCATAAATTGTTTATCTGAAATTGGTACCCTTGTATTCTCTTTTGTATATGGCAATATACAATATTCATTATTCGAATCAAAGTGGAAAGGTGTAATGTGAGGGCCAGTAATTATTGGATAAATAAAGTTGGTATTGAATTTCCAACCAGAACTTGGCATATCATCTATTTTATATTTTGATTGTTTAAACTTTTTATTATCAAACAGGTAATAACTATTTTCATTAGTTTTACCTTTGCCTTCTAACATATACAATTCCTGAGGTGTAAATTCTACACCAGTTCTATATAAATAATCGGTTTTTCCTATTATTTTTGAAAAATCATATTCATCTGAAGTATAAGCAAATGCGGTGCTATTATCAGATAATTGTAAAGCTTTTGAATTTCTAAAATTCAAATACTTCTTAACATCCTCGAATTCGGAATACTCGTTTATCTTTTCATCCTTAATATCTGAATTTCTAGATATATTAGTAACCTGAAATCCTTTTTTATAATCAACTTTATTTCGAGAATAATAATAAGTGTTAAAATCTTGCGTTACAGCCTTATCACCACTTCTAAATGGTCTTAATGGAGGTAACCATCTATCAATTTTTTGCAAAAATAATCTTTCATCTGTTTCATAATCTAAATAAAACTTTCTAAATCCTTCATATGAATTTTGAGACATAATACTATCTGGCATTAAAAACGCCAAAACTCCATCTTTAGATAACCAATTTGTCGCAGTAACATTCGCAATTAATGCACAAATGTTTAATTGTGTACCACCAAATCGTCCTGCACCAGAGAAAATATGTTTAATATTACATAACTCTTTAATCTTATTCGCATAAGCTCCTGGAAGATGTTCCCACTTTACCCATGGAGGATTACCAACAATTAAATCAAATTCATTTAACCTGGCAATTAGCATGAAATTTGTTGCAATTCTTATCCAAATACCATCCCAATTATTTTCATGAAGCATTACAAGACTTTCACACATGTCTTTTACTTTATCCATCAATATCTTATTATTCTTTTCTTCATCGATAAATTGATCTGTAATAACATCAAATAATAGATCAGGCATATTTACCTTAACACATGATTGCAATTGGCTCATTATGATTTCAAATTCTGGAAGCATAACATATCTTTTGGGTAAAACAACATCAAATGTCTTTTTTAGATTATTTACAGAATATTTATAACATTTTGTTCCATCTAAACTTATTTCTTCTGCTAAAATAGCAGAATCTCCCAAAAATACTGGAATATCAATATCGTGTAGGTTTCCAAAAGGTTTTAATGCCAAATAGTAACCTACTCTTGCTGATAATACAGAAAGTGGATTTATATCAATGCCATATACTCTTTTAACAATATCTTCTTTTAAATTTTCTTTTTCTTTATAGGTCATTGTTTGAACATTTTTATCGCCAACTATTTCTTTAATTGACTCTATTAAAAAAATCCCAGATCCACAACAAGGATCTATTACTTTCCATGATTTTCCTTTTGGCAACATTTCAACGCCCTGTTTAACAACATAGTTTGCAAGCCATTTTGGTGTAAAATATTCACCCATTGAATGTCTAATTGACTTTGGAATGATGCTCATATACAAATCTTTAAATATGTCTATTGGTTCATAATAAACATTAAATGAGAAAGAAGAATATTGATCTATACATTTAACAATTTTAATAATTTCTTGCCAAAATTCTTTATTCCATTGCTTTTGATCTGAATACCATGAAAAAAAGTCTCCTTCAAGGAAGTTATTTATATTACTACTTCTATATGAATAACCATCTTCCATTTTTTCAAAGAAAGTTTGCATTTCATTTGATGTTATATTTGATAAATCATAATAATTTTTTGTTAAGTCGTTGTAATCAAGTCTATCAATAACCTTGCATGCAATTAATTTTACAATTATTGCATAAGTTGTTTGTAATGCATATAGCGCCATATATTCACTGTTTGTATCATTTATATCATCATTAAATATAAGTGATAAATCTTTACGTCTTTTTTCAATATCATTGCTTTTCCCATTATCTTCGACGGATAAATGCATCAATGACTGCCATTCGCAAAAAAGCATATTTGTCTTGTCAGTCATATTACTATTTAAAGTGTTATACAAAGTTAAAGCTACATCTTTTGAAATAGAAGGCGCAATTAAATCTACTGAGAAATCTTTTAAAATATTCAATGGCACAAACCTTTTTGTATCATTAGCAACAATAGCTTTAATAATTGTATCTATATCATTTACTGTTATTGGCGAAAGAGCTGTATTTTTTACTTCATCATTAGAAAAAACAAAATATGATATTTTTATACCATCTGTTAAAATGGCATTATATTTAACCCCACTATTACAATATAATGCATTTAAGTAATCAATAGTTTGAGCTGATGCAGTTAAATATTGCTCCTTTGTTTTTAGTTTTGAATAATGTTTATACTCAATTATTAAATTATTAACAACAGCATCTAATCTTCCGTTACCAGATTTTCTATTTGTTAAATTTCCAAACTTATGATTAATACCATCAAGTGTTTGTTCCTTAGTTATATCCAATTTTAACCCGGTTTTTGATTTAATTAAATAATATAATTCTTTTTCAAATATCGAAGCTGTAGTTGCTTCACTATTAGAATTAGCTGAGTCACTCATAATTTCAGTTCTTAATTTATCAATATCTGTTTTGTATTCTCCACTATCGAACCAATCATTAATTTTCTTTGACTTATTGTCCATTCTATCTACCTCCCATATTATTTGCTTAGAAATTTTTTACGTAAATTTTCATTTTTATTTATTATATTAATAACCCATGGTTGAAGAAAATATCTAGCATACATCATATTATCAAAATCAAAATCAACAGCTTGAGTACCTCCTGCCAATGATATAAGACAAAAATAAGATAATTCACTTGTTAAGCCATCGTTTACAGGCAATTGCAATGTATGTGTTTCCTCTTTTAAAAACGCCTCCTGCACAAACAAACGCGAAATAAAGTAGCTGTGATCATCATCTGTCTCAAATTCCGGTTTCGGTGAACCATTCTCTTCAAGAGCTCTAAGAATCTTGCCAAATCCGGTATTTCTGCCTTCTGTTAAATGTAACTCCTTAAGAATATCACCAATGCGCCGATTTCTATATCTGCGGTTTGATACCCTGTATCGTTTTAAACCTTCCTGTGTAACCGAACGATCCGGTCCCGGAAAACTTACAATTTCAATCATTTCCTTTTCAACCCGTACTTCTATCGGTTCTCTGATATCATATGCACGATGGTAAACTGCATTTGCCAATGCCTCTTCCACTGCAGCATATGGATAATTATACACCCAATCCGCCTCTGCCTTATCCGCGCTCTTAACAATTTTCTTTGTTATGATTGAATTTTTTATAAACTGCAATGCCTCTCTCAGTTGCTGATGAATCGGACCTTTAAATGTATTTTCTATAATACTGTTGCCACCCAGGCCATCTGGAAACTGTACAATATCGATTTGAGTACAAGGGAAAAATTTATCCGGTTCCATGCAGAAAAACATTAATCCCACATTTTTGGGTTTTACATATTCCGGAAGCAAACTGATAATATTCATATCACTGCATAATTCAGAAAAATCTCACGTCTTTGATTTTTCATAAAGCGAACTTCCTATTTCTTTAAGATAATTCTGAATCAGTGTAATATTTAAATCTTCCAGTTCAGCCTGATGGTTTACTCTGTCATCGAACGGAATTCTATTTGCCAGGTTAAACAGATCTTTTTCTTCATCATCAGAGGGTTCTACCGTATTGGAAGCTTTACGAATATAATGAATTCTCTCTTTGTTATCCTTCTCCATCGTTTTTGGAGATGAATACGGTCTATTATCTCCACCCGGGCACCATATAACAATAAACTGTTTGTCCTGATATGTCTCAATACCAATTATCGGTGTATAAGCGGGTCTGAGAAGCTTGCATTTTGCAAATATATTTTTCTGATAGGCATCCAATTTATCGGTCGGAACTCCCTTTAACGGATAAGCAGGTCTTCCATTCTCCTCCTGCACGCCGATCACAATATATCCACCGCCCCAGTTATCCAGATCATTTGCAAAAGCACAAATAGATTTCAAAGAAGCCGCTGCGTCCCAGGTTTCTTTAAATTCAATTCTCGCCCACTCAACTACGTCTCCAGACAGGAGCGTTTTGATACTGGTTGGTATTGCCATTCAGCCACATCCTTTCCCAAATATGACATATCCTGCAGGCACTTTCTTGCCATTCTCATAAATTTCTATCCCACAATCTCCCTGCAAAACTCCCAGATGTCCTGCGCCATTCTCTTTTCATTCCATTTCTCCCGAACAGAATTCATGGCGTTCTCTCCGAGTTTTTCGGCAAGCTTCGGATCTTGTATCAGTCGATCCATCTGTTCTGCAAGTTCTTCTGCATTTTCCGGCTCATAGAGCAGGCAATCCTGTCCGTCTGTCACATAATCTCTCAGGCTGGGGACATTTGCCGCAATCATCGCTTTTTTTAAAAGCATCTGCTGCAGCAGTGTCATCTGCCCGAATGAATAGTTAAAAGACTGCAGTGGAAGCACACAAAAGGTCGCTTTTTCAATTTCTTTTATCAGCTGCGTAACCGGAATAAATCCGACGGTCTCAACACCGTCATATTTCCGATCCAGCTTTTCTTTCCCAATCAGTTTTAACTTCGGGAAATCAGCAAGTCCATCCTGATTTCGCCCTTTTTGCAGATTTCTCAGTTTTTCGTATGCCTGCAGCAGCGTATCCCAATCCCGTTTATTATAACCGACACATAAAATATACGGATTTTCTTTCTCTATCGGTGTTCCGGTCGGCTGAAAATATTCTGCATCCGTCCCAAACGCAATATATCTGCTTTTGGAAAGCAGCCACGGGTGGCACTTTTCGTAATAGGTAATCTGGCTCTTTGTATGATAAATCACGCCGTCCAGAGACTTGCTTGCAAACTGCATCAGCTTCAGCGCTTTTCCTTCTTCCTTCGCGCTGTTAAAGCCACCGATGTCAAACACGATATGCTTATATTTTCCATGTCCGAACAGTCTGCGCCACAGGCACAATACAATCCCACTCTGCATTCCATGGGACAAAACCAGGTCATACTGATTTAATTTCGGCAATACCTTCAGCGTCTGCCAGATATAAAACCGGATTTTTTCTTTTTCAAAGCGTTCCAGCCATGGAAATGAACGGATATCCACAACATCTACGGAAATATCATCCGACAGATACCGAAAAAACCAGTATTTTTGTCCCGGTACGACATAGTCCGGCGGCTGTTTTCCTTCCGGTATTTGATTTTCATAGGCAACTTTCCAGTTGACCAGCATCAAAATTTTCACACTGCACCTCATTTTCAAGCATATACTGTAGAAGTATTGCTGCTCAATGTGTTCTGCTCAGGCTTTTAAACCGCCATAAATCTGCAGCAGCTTTTCACAATATTCATCCAGATTCAGAAAATCTGTTTCCTTACAATTTCTGGTATACTCTTCAAGCCGCTCCGAATCTCCCCAAAGATTTCTGATCTTCTCTTCCAGCTCTTTTTGATTCCCCGGTTCAAAAAATTCACCGGTCATTCCTTCTTTAATCAGTTCAACCGTTCCGCCAATTCTGGACGCAATAACAGGCGTTCCATAATATTGTGCTTCAATTACACTAAATGGACAGTTTTCATACCACTCTGACGGGAAGACAACAAACTTCGCCGCTGCAATTGTCTGGTAAAGCTTCTTTCCCTTCGTGAAACCGATATTCTTCACATTTTTCAACTGATTTACTTCATTTTCCAACGGTCCTTTTCCTGCAAACACAAAAGGAATATCGTTTAATTTTTCACAGGCTTTCAGTAACGTTTTAATACCTTTTTCTTCTGAAAATCTGCCAAAATACAAAACATAATCTTCCTTTTTGACCGGATATAACTCCTGCTCTGGCAAAAAGTTATGCATCGTCACCGTCTTTCCGTCCAGATCCGGATTCGTCTTCAAAACTTCTTCCAGGAAATGGCTCGGGCAGATCACCGTATCGAACATCCGATACGCATGGTTATGCTGATAGATCTTCGCTTCCACGCTTCCCAAGAGGCTCTTCACGCGGGAATTGTGGATACACTTGTGTTTCGTGCAGTTCCACTGCTTCTGTCCCAGGCATTCCTGGCACAGCTTGCCGGACGGTCTTTGCATCAGATGGTTTGGACAGACGAGCTGAGAATCATGCGCCGTGTATACGATCCGAACCGTTCTGCCGGTCTGTTTCTCATATTTACGGATCGCATAGAGAATGGATGGTGTCAGCTGGAAATTGAAATTATTGACATGAACCACGTCCGGCTGAAGGTCGTCCAGCACTTTCCGGATCTTTTTTGCAGCCTCTGTCGAATAGAGAATCTGGAACGGATACCGTAATTTTTGAAGTTTTCCGGTATGAAAATCCATATTCCCTGTATAGCAATCAAGCCGGTTCGAAACGACCCGGCCTTCATGCTCCATTCCAAAATATTCTACCTGATGCCCCATCTTCTGAAGCTGTTTCCCGACTTCAAAAATATAGGTTTCCGATCCGCCGTTCGGATGCAGAAATTTATTGACAATCAATACTTTCATTTCTGATTCTCCCGTGCCTTGAGCACATGCTGATAAAGATGCAGTGTCTGCTCCGTCACCCGATCCCAGTTATATTTTCCACAGATAAAGTCTGCATTTTCCTGATGTGCTTTCTGCGTCTGTTCCGGATGCGCCAGCACTTCCTCCAAACGTTTCTGCAAATCTCTTTCATTTCCCTTTTCAAAATACAGGGCATGATCTTCCGCCACCTCTGTATTTTCCGGAATATTACTTGCAATACAGCAGTTTCCATAGCTCATCGCTTCCAACAGTCCAAGCGCCATCCCTTCAATATCACTGGGCAGTACAAAACAATACGCATTAGAGTACAGCTCTTCCAACACTTCCCCCTGTACAAATCCGGTCATAATCACACGGCTGTCTTTTGCCGCCAGATTGACCATTTCCTGTACGTATTCCTGAGAATGGCTGCTGCCGCCCGCAATCACCAGTTTTTTATCCGTCTCGATTTGTTCAAACGCATGCAGCAGATAATGCAGTCCCTTTTCCGGTACAATTCTTGCCAGGAACAGGATATATCCGTCTTTTTCCAGACCATACTTTGCCTTAATTTCGGAATCGCCTTTTAAAATCGGTCTGTTGATTCCATTTGGAATAAAACGCGTTTTTCTGCCGTATGTCTCCTGAAAATAATCCTGCATATTGTGCGACAATACGATCACTTCATCCGCATGGAGCGCAGCGGTCTTTTCCCCCAGCTTCAGCATATGAGATGCAAAATTTCCCCATTTGGAACGCTGCCAGTCCAGTCCATGAATCGTCGCCACTGTCGGGATTCCAAACAGTTTGGTCAGCCAAAGCATAATACACGGTCCTTCCGCATGAAAATGCACAATATCATAATGCCCGAACAATGACCGGATTGTTGCCAGAAAAGAATATACAATCGCATTTAATTTACTGCTGGAAAACGTCGGAATCGTAAAAATTCGAATTCCCTGAAAATATTTTCCATGTTTTTCATCAAACTCTTTGCCGGATACATGGTAACCGGAACGATTATACGCATCCACCCTGTTTCCGGAACGAACCATTCGTGTAGACAGCTCTTCCACGACGATCTCCACACCACCTTCTCTCGACGGAATGCGCTTATGTCCGATCATTGCGATCTTCATTCCTGTCTTCGGTCTTGAAGGTATATGCACCAGCTCCTGATTTTTCTTTTTTAAAAGCTTGTTTTCTTTCCAGACATAATGAATAAACGAAAAATTTGTATCCATATATCGTGGAATCAGGCGTTTCGGATCCTGCATCAGCCGAAACAGCCATTCCAGACAAAGCTCCTGCATCCAGCCTGGCGCACGTCTTACCGTTCCCGCATGGAAATCAAAGCCTGCTCCTACGCCCAGCATGACGCCATGCAGCATTCCGGCATGTGCAGCCATCCATTTTTCCTGTTTTGGAGCTCCCAATCCAATCCAGATAAAATCCGGTTTTGTATCATTGATCTGTTTTACAACCGCCTCGTCCTCTTCTTCTGTCAGCGGTCGAAACGGTGGGGAATACATCCCGACAATGTTCAGCTTCGGATACTTTTCGCGCAGCTTCTGTTCCAGCGCATGCAGTGTTTTTTCCGTACTGCCATAAAAATAGTGCCGGTATCCCTTTTTCTCGGAAAGCTCGAAAATTCTCGGCATCAAATCCGGTCCAGGAACACGTCCCGCCTCCTGATGTCCGCGCATCCGACATACAATAGACAGTGGTTTTCCATCAGGAAGATTCATCGCACTGCCGTTTTGCACTTTCCGATATTCTGCATCGCGAAATGCCATGACCGTCGTATGCACATTGGAAACACAGACATATTTTCCACGCAGTTCATCCAGATGCTGATCCATATAATCAACTGTTTCATCCATCGTAATGACATTGATGTTTGTTCCCAACAATTTACAGAATTTCAATTTTTCATTCATACTGTCCGCTCTTTTTCCGCCCTTTTTCTAAAATTTCCGCAATACCTGTTCCAAGCAGTGCTCCGACTACTCCGGTCAGGATTGCTGCTCCGATCATACCCCTCATCCATTCCACAGTTACAGTAACTCCAGAGAACAGAAACATCGGTATCTCTTCTCCCATATAATACAATACTTCCGAGCCGTTTGCCCGTTCTTTTGCAACTGCTTCCTCGTCCAGATAATAGACTTCCTGCAGCGAATAATCACAGATCGACTTGGGCACAAGATACTCTTTGGGCATCTGTGCCGTCAGCCCAAAAGCAGTGCCGCCGATCACGGCACAAACGCAGGTCAACGCAGCAATCAAATATTTCTTTTCTCCTGCTGCAGCCCCTATCCTTTTCAACCCCAGCAAAAAATTTTCTGCAAGTTTCTCTGCCGGAGCATTTTTCGGAAGACTCCGATCACCCAGCGTACAGATTCCAATCCATGCGATGTTCTGCCGCCGGATCGGGTTTGCCTCGTTTAGCAGATAACTTCCCACAAAAATTAAGGAAACATTTTTAAAAGAAGTATTGAACAAAAACGGCTCCGATATTCCGGCAATCAGAAATCCCAGCGTAATCGCCAGCTCTTTCCGCCGGTTCTCCTTTACCAGATTCCGGATGGTAAAGAAATAGGCGATCATCAACAGGACAAAAACAACCGCCCCGTAGGTCATCAATGCAAACACATAAGAATTGTCCATGTTCAGATCTTTATCCGCCAGCTGGAACTGCTGTCCGAACAGAGTAATCTTTTCCTGCGTTAGAAAATATTTGGAAAGACGCAGTCTGGTATTCATCAGTTTATTCATCACTTCATAAAACTGATTTCCTTCCGGAATCAGCGGCGCCAGCAGGGAAAATGCCAGTCCTGCCGGAAGCACGCACTGCATCAGCACTTTTTCCGGCTTTTTAAACTGACTGCGCAGTTCAAAATACAGCACCAGCATCAGATAAATTCCGGTCAACAAAAATCCGGTAAAGCTGACTGAATAGATAAAAATCAGTACGTTTCCGACAAGCGCGGCAACAATCCAGCCAAACAGCTTTTTGCCTTTTTGCTGCAACAGATAAAACAGAAATGCCAGCAAAATTACATAGGAAATATGGAATACATTCGGATGCGGATATCCCATACTCCACCGGAAGATAAAGGCTCCGAGCTTTTTATGTACCAGCAGAATGCCTTTGCCCCAGCCGATCAGAAACGCCAGAATCCGATAAAGGAACACGCTGCTCCAGACAACCGCCCCGACCTGAAAGACCTTTTTTATCCGCACATCTTTCATACCGATCAACATCATTACGCAGGTCAGCATTCCCTTTTCCGCAGAGCAGCGCCAGCTCAGAACGCCGAGCACGCCGAACACCGCTGCGACCAGAAGCTGCCACGGCGTATATTTTGTCAGAATCAGTTTCAGTCCAAGACATCCCATTCCGATCAGCAGACAGAGCTGATACGGACGCATCCCGTCGTACCAGCCCATTCCCTTTGAAAACAACATCACACCGAAGAAAATCAGGTATAAAAGCTCATTGACTGTCACTGCAGCTTCCTTTTTCTGTGTTTTTAACTCCATTCTATCTGTCACTGCCAAAACTCCGGCACTCCTTGTGTTTTAGTTTTCCATACAGGGGAATTTTCCAAAATGCAAAATTCCCCGTTATACGAGAAGTATACCACTTTTGAGGCAAGAGGACAATCTGTTCCTGCCCGCCCTGTTTTCAGGTTACTATACGGTCTGGTGTCATAAGAATCTGTTTCAGGCAGTCTGATACGCATTACAAGCCCGGATTACCATTTCAACTTCCTCGTCCGTCATTTCCGGGAACAGCGGCAACGTCGCACAATGGGATGCCAGATACTCCGCGTTTGGACAATCTCCAACCTGGTAACCAAGATGCTTATAAGCATTCTGCAAATGGCAG
>OGQT01001995.1_pt1 | contig 15230 bp, 8 predicted proteins | sample 1553261 | NCBI WGS metagenome assembly OGQT01 (sample SAMEA2579992, study PRJEB22360) | human gut metagenome | biome: human gut; feature: human-associated habitat; material: faeces | place: Denmark | collected 2008/2010
CGCTGCCCTTAGCCGATATGCCGCCACGTCCGCCGGCCGGTGCGGAGCAGGCCACGCAACTGTTGCCCGACGCTGCTGCCGATTTCACCGACGACGCCGGCACGCAGGTACTCACCGGCGCGACCACACCGATGCCGGACCAAACCACGCCGCTGGCCGAGCGCACCACCGTACTCCCCACGCCGCAGCCGTCATCATTCCCCCCGTCCGGCACCGCCCAGAGCAGCTGGGATCCCGCAAGCAACCAGCCCACAGCGGTGGACCCCGCCATTCGCCCGGCATTGCAGCGCATCATCGACCAAACCGCCCAAGCGGCCCCCACCGAAACCATGGTCCAAAATCCTCCCATGCCCAATCCGGTGGACGTGAAGCGAGGGGAATATCTGCAGCGCGGCACCCTGCCATTGATCCTGCTGGCGGCGCCGCTGGCGGCACTGGCGGCAAATGCTCCGCTCGTGGCCATCATCGCGGCCACCGCGTTGTTGTGGCTACTGCTCACCCTGGCCTATAACACCGAACCCCAGCTTGAGCGCGAGGGCAAACGCGGCGGCGAGCGCAAAAACTCCGATTCGTGGATTCGCGTGGCGACTTTTCCCTGGCATCTGGTCAAAGCCCTGCTGCTGGCCATTCCCCGCATACTGCTGCTAGTCATCATCTATATGTCGGGAACCGCCGTGGCCACCGCGGCTCTGGCACTGCCCGTTCACACCATCTCCTGGTATTTCACCGCGGATTGGGGTATTCCGGTGCCGTTGCTCAATGATGTGCCGTTCTCCGCTTCCGGGCTGGCGCTGGGCGGTTTCATGGCCATCGGCTGGCTGGTCACTGTGTTCGCCCCACAGTCGATGATGATTCGGCTGGGGGGCGGCGTACTGCGCGGGCTCAAACACAGTCGCCCGGCGGGCGCGCCATCCACCGAAGTGGGTGGGGCTCCACCTGCTCCAGTGGCGCCGGCGCCCAAGGGCGGCGGGCGCGGCACCGTGCTGTTCACCATATGGGCCATCATCACCGTGGCCTTGTGCGCGATGCCGATTCTGGGCATGCCGATCAACTGGATGCCGTTCGCCTAGAGCGGGGCGGAATCTCACACATCAGCCATCCGCACACATGGCCGTTGTGTATCCGATACGTTCGTTCCGTCACACTTTTACAGGGAATTCACCTCAGATCAGCTCTGGGCGCAGTCCTCCTCAGGCCCGGTCATTATGATGGGGCCCAAACATTGAAGCGATTGCAAGGGGATAGCTATGTCAGATCCGAAGCGTCAGGCCAAGCGTGCCACACGCGCTGAGCGCCGAGCGGCCGAGGAGGCCGCCCAGCAGGCACGGGCCGAGCAGGCAGCCAAGGAGCGTAAGCAGCAGACCATCATCGGCTGCATTGTGGTGGCCATTATTGTGGTGCTGGTGGCCATCGCTGGATTCGCCGTGTACAAGGCTATGCGGCCGTCCAACACCAGCAGCAGTAGCCAGCAAAGCAACATGACCGTGGACGAGGCCTATAGCAAGCTCAAGAAAGTCAGTACCCAGCCGGCTAACGCCGACGACAAGGCCGGCTTCGTAATCTCCAACAAAGGGTATGGCCAGAAAGCCGAGGGGGCTCCCACCGTATCCATCTACATGGAACCGCTGTGCCCCGGCTGCGCCTCGGTGAACCGCCAACTCGACCCGACGCTCGTCAAGCTGACGAACGCAGGCCAGCTCAACATCGATTTGCACTTCCTCAATTTCCAGAACAACAAGAGCTCCGACAACTACTCCAACCGCGTGTTCAACGGTGCCATCTACATTGCCGAGCATGATGACGATCCCGACCACCTCATGAGCTACCTCTCCAACATCTACGCTGAGGATTTCCAGCCGGGCGAATTGTCCAATTACGAGCCGGTAAACAACGCCAAGCTGGAGAAGCAGGCCGTCAAGGCCGGCGTGAGCGAGGATGTGGCCGCCGCGGCGTTCAGCGGCAAGAACGAATACCTCGACTGGCTCACCGCCTCCAACAACTACACGATCCTGCGCCCCGAACTGTTCAACAGCTCCGGCGCCTTCTCCTCCCCCACACTCACCATCAACGGCGAATACTGGGATCTGAAGCAGCTCACGCTGGCGGACACGAATATGGTGGACGGCTTCCTCAAGTCCATTGGGCTGGATGCTGACCAGGTAGGCGTGGAAGGCAAAATGCCATCCATCGGTGCCAGCGGAAAGCCGATTTCGGTCGCCTCCTGATGCTGCGTGGCCGAATAAGTTGACGCCGCGACATATGCAATACCGCCTGCGGCTCGGCTTAAATTGACCACTCGGGAAGTACCGGTATACTAGTCATTTGTTCGCAACGATTTACGCGTTAAGAACAATCGCCTCTTTAGCTCAGATGGCCAGAGCGGCCGCCTTGTAAGCGGCAGGTCGTCGGTTCGATCCCGACAAGAGGCTCGACGCGTAGAAAAGTGGCGTATTATATGATACGTAGACTTTTCTACGCATATAATTCTTACCTTGGGTAAGTACTCCAGGAGCCTTCCCCCAACTATGGGCTTCCTGGAATGAGGGCGGAGCGTCCCCCAACCAGCTCCGCGCCTTCAGGGGGGCGGGAACATCCCCTTCTCTCCCGCCCCCTTTTTCTTTTCTTTTTTGAGCTCAGAACAATCTGACGAGCAGGAATGGTGACGGTGGCCGGTGAAACCGCAGTACGGGCCGGAACAACCGTTACGATGGGTGGCGTAATCGTTCATCCAGCAGGAAGAGTATGGCAATGGCACGGCGTTGGACCCCGCAGCGGTTTGTTACACTGCGTCGCATCCGCGTAATCGCCTGTATCGCGGCGACCAGTATCGCGCTGGCTGGATCATTCGCGTTCACCGCGCGTAAATCCGTGGCCCTGAACATCAACGGGCAAACCACCCAAGTCACCACATATGCGATGACGGCTACCCGTCTTCTGGAGGAACAAGGGGTGGATATCAAGACCCACGATATCGTCACTACCTCGTCCGGCGACCAACTCGCCAATCATGCCGTGGTCACCGTACAGTCCGCCTACCAGACCACCATCAACATCGACGGCACCGCCGTGCCGTTCTGGACCGTGGCCACCAGCGCCGACCAGCTACTGGGTTTTTTCGAGGAAAACCAGAACAACGCCGCGAAGATCACCGTCGACATCGACAATGTGTACAACCAGCTCACCGGCGGACTGGTCATCAATCAGGATGGCCCGGTCACCGTCATTGCGGACGGCAAGACTTCCGTGGCCCCCAACGGCAAACTGCCCGCGGCCTCCATTCTTGACTCCAAAGGCATCGTGCTGAACAAAGAGGACCGTGTGAGCGTCGAAAAGGACGGCGATACCACTATCCTGCGCGTACGGCGCGTGACGCATGGCGAGGAAACACGCACAGCCATAGTGCCATACTCCACACAAACCATCATCGACTCCAATCTTCCTGAAGGCCAGTCGGAGATCCGCCAGCAAGGCGTCAATGGCGAGAAAACCCAGGTGTATAACGTCACGTATGTCGATGGCGTGGCCGAATCGGAGACGCTGAAATCCGAAACCGTCACCACGATGGCCATCGACCAGATCATCGCCGTAGGCGCCGCCAAGTCTGATACCGATAAGGGTTCCGATAAAGGTTCCGACAAAAAATCCGACTCCGCCGATAACGGCAAGGCCGATTCCGGTTTCAACAATCAGCACGAGTCGTCCGGTAACAATGCCAACAACACAGGCGACAAGAACAACAGCAGCTCTGGCAACAACACGAACACCGATACCAACAACAATGCCGGCAACACCGGCGGCAACAACTCCGGTAACACCGGCAACACCGGCAACACCGGCAACACCGGCAACACCGGCAACACCGGCGGCGGTACGAACAACAATTCCGGCTCTTCCGGCTCCGATTCAGGAACAACCACCACGCCCTCCGGCCGCCTGTGGCACGCCACCGTAGCCCAGGCTCAGGCCTATGCCGCCGGTGCCGCCGCGCAGCGCGGGTGGACAGGCAACGACTGGGATTGCCTGGTCAAACTATGGAACCGCGAGTCCAGATGGCTGTGGTATGCCGAAAACGCGAGCTCCGGTGCCTACGGCATTCCTCAGTCGCGACCAGCAGACAAAATGGCTGCGTTCGGCGCCAATTACCGTGACGATGCCGCCGTACAGATCGATTGGGGTCTGTGGTACATCGCACAAACCTACGGCAGCCCGTCCAAGGCATGGCAACATTCCGAACAAATCGGTTGGTACTGATCGGTTACGAAGCCCACAAGGAACACACGCTTATGAACGACACCATTCCCGCCACCGGTCACCTGTTAGGTGCCGCCGATATCCGTCGTATCGCGGCCGATGCCGGCATCAGCCCCACCAAGAAATTCGGGCAGAACTTCGTCATCGACCCCGGCACGGTCCGTCGTATCGTACGAGAGGCGGGAGTGACCGCTGCCGATCATGTCATGGAAGTCGGCCCCGGCCTGGGATCGTTGACATTGGCGATTCTGGAAACCGGCGCCACCATGACCGCAGTCGAAATCGATCCGCCGTTGGCCGAACGACTGCCGGGCACAGTCGCCGAATTCATGCCCGAAGCCACGTCACGACTCACCGTCGTCAATCGGGATGCCTTAACCGTCACCCCGGAGAACGTGCCTGATTTCAGCGATGACGCATCGTTTACGCTGGTCGCCAATCTGCCGTACAACGTGGCCACGCCGATTCTGCTCACGCTGTTGGAGCGTTTCGACAACCTCGGCTCGTTCTTGGTGATGGTGCAAAAAGAGGTGGCCGACAGACTCGCCGCCAAGCCCGGTTCCAAGATCTACGGCACGCCGAGCGTGAAGCTCGCCTGGTATGGCACCGCCGAACGGGTGGGCACCATCGGCCGCAATGTGTTCTGGCCGGCTCCCAATGTGGATTCCGCGCTCGTCAAATTCACCCGGTATCAGGCCGATGACCCGGCTGCCCCGGGAACTGCGAACAGCACAGACGACGGCACACAACGGGAACTCGTATTTCGTCTGATCGATGCGGCGTTCGGTCAGCGTCGCAAGACCCTGCACGCGGCATTGAAGACCATTGCGCCCTCCGAGGCATTCTCCATCGCCGGCATCGATCCGACCCGTCGAGGAGAGACGCTCACCATCGCCGAATTCACCGCTCTGGCCAAGGCCATCGAATCGTGTGGAGATGGAGATGAGGCACAATGAGTCCGGTAATCTCACATCCACGCTCAGCCGCTGCCCGACATCAGTCCGATGAGCTCTCCCCCATCACCATTACGGTGGATTGCCCGGCGAAAACCAATCTCACCTTGGAAGTGGGACCTGCTCACGACGAATGGGGCGGACGCCACGAACTGGACACCATCTACTGCGCAATCGGCGTATACGACACCGTCACCGCAACCGCCAAGCAACCCGGAGCAGGATTCTCTCTGGAGCTCGAAGGCGCTTATTTGGGCGACTTGGCCTCCTCACGCAGCGACATGCGCCGCAACCATGCGGTACTGGCCCTCTTCGCCATGGCCCAGGCGGCCGAGCGCGAGCCGGATGTGGCGTTGACCATCACCAAGCGCATTCCCGTGGGTGCCGGACTAGGCGGCGGTTCAGCCGACGCCGCGGCGACCATGCTGGCGGTCAATCGTCTCTGGGAGCTGAACTGGCCCATAGAGCGCCTGCGCACCATTGCTGCCACGTTGGGCGCGGACATGCCGTTCTGCCTGACCGGTGGCCTTGCATACGGCACCGGTTTCGGCGAACGCATCACGGATATCGCCCCCGGCAGCCGCGATGAGCTGGCGCTGATAGAACAGGGATTCAGCGGCGAAGTATTGGTCGGCGCATACCAGTCGCAACTCAGCACTCCTGAGGTCTACCACACCTTTGACATCGTGGGAGCCGCAGAAGGCGACCGCAATCATCTGCAGGCTGCGGCAATCAGCCTGCATCCCCGCAGCGGGCAGGCCATCGACGCCGCCACGCAGGCGGGTGCCAGCCATGCATTCGTCTCCGGATCCGGCCCCTCAGTGGTCGCTTTCGCCGCCGACGAGGCAGCGGCACAACGCATTATCGAGGTGTGGCGCGATACAGCTGTGGTCGATCGTATTATTCGAGCCAAATCTCCCGAACACCCCAATATCAGCGTCAGACAGTGACGCTAAGGTAGCAACCAGCCACCCGACCCATGAAAGAAGTCCACCGATGACGTATCAGGTTGATGAACGTGAAGCCCGCAAGGCGTACGTGCGCCGCCGCCAGACCATCGTCTTTTCCATCAGCGGCGCGGTATTGGCAGTAGTGCTGGTCATAGCCCTACTGTTCAATTTCCACGTTTTCGGCCTCGGCGAAGTGGAGACTCCGGCCAGCCAGCCGAATTACGGCAACGCGGCGCCGTGCGCGGTCAAGGACAGCAGCGGCAAAGCGCAATACGTGTCCAACGCTTCGGTCGGCATTCGCGTGATGAACGGCACCTCTCACGGCCAATTCGCCAAGGCCGTGGGTGAAGCTTTGGCCAATCGTGGATTCAGCGTGCAGAAAATCGATAACTATTCCAGCACCGACGTTGAACGCACCACCATCTACTTCGGCAAGAACGCCATTAATCAGGCGTATACGCTGATCGGCAATTTCACCGACGCCACCATGATCATGACGGCTCGCGAGGATCAGCTCATCGATGTGGTCATCGGCGCCACGTTCAACGATCTGCAGGACACCAACTCCTCCCCGCAATCCGGTAAGACCATCACCAATATCGAGGGTTGCAAGGCCGCCGATAGCATGACCAAGCTGCCCGCCGACACCAAACACGACGCATACACGGCGCAGTAAGGCGCATACAGCTTCATCTTCGCGAAAAACCGTACGCTGACACGTATTCAGCGTACGGTTTTTTGGTATCGGACTAGTATCGGACTACTGAATCTCGGCGTACCAGCGCTTGAGTTCTTCGACGGCCACATCGTGGTCCACCGGACCGTTATCCAAGCGGTATTCCAGCATGTGCTTGTAGGCGCGGCCGATCATCGGGCCGGGCTCCAGGCCCAGCAACTCCATAATTTCGTTGCCGTCCAGATCCGGGCGGATCGCGTCGAAGTCCTCTTTCTTCTTGAGTTCGCGGACGCGCTCCTCCATCTCATCCATGGCCTGGGAGAAGATCATCGCCTTGCGTTTGTTTTGTGTGGTGGCATCCGCACGCGTGAGCCTGTTCAGCCGCTCATAGAGGTGCCCGGCATCCTTGACATACCGGCGTACGGCCGAATCGGTCCACGGCTCGTCCACATAGCCGTGGAAGCGCAGGTGCATATTCACCAGTTCCGAGACGTCCTCGACCAGATGGTGGTCAAAACGCAGCGCCTTCAAACGCTTGCGGGTCATTTTGGCACCCACCGCGTCATGGTGGTGGAAGCTCACCTTGCCGCCCGACTCGAACCGGCGGGTCTTCGGCTTGCCGATATCGTGCATCACGGCGGCCAAGCGCAGCGTCAGGTCGGGGGCGGGCACCGGGCCGTCCGGGCCGGTTTCCAGGGCGATAGCACGTTCGAGCACAATCATCGTGTGCTCGAAGACGTCCTTGTGGCGGTGGTGTTCGTCGATCTGCAATTGCAGGGCCGGAATTTCCGGGAAGACGATGTCCGCAAGACCGGATTCGACCAACGCCTCAAGGCCGGCGCGCGGACGGTCGGAGAGCAGCAGTTTGGTCAGTTCGTCGCGCACACGCTCGGCGGATACGATGTCGATGCGGTCGCGCATCGAGGTAATCGCCTCGGCCGCGTCCGGCGCGATACGGAAGCCCAGCTGGGCCACGAATCGCACGGCGCGCATCATACGCAACGGATCGTCGTCAAAGGACTGTCGCGGATCCACCGGCGTGCGCAACACGCCCTTGGACAGATCACTGGCACCACCGAACGGGTCCACGAATTGCAGGTCGGGCACGCGCAGAGCCATCGCGTTGACGGTGAAGTCGCGGCGAGACAGGTCGCCCTCAAGCGTGTCGCCATAATTGACCTCGGGCTTACGCGAGTCCGGATCGTACGTGTCAGAGCGATAGGTGGTGACCTCCACCTTGACCTCGGTGCCGTCCGGGCGGCGGCGCATGGCACCCAGCGTGCCGAACTTGCGCCCCATGTCCCAGAAGCCGTCATGCCCCCACCGGCGCAGTATCGGCTCGAACTGCTCAGGCCGTGCGGATGAGCAGAAGTCCAAATCGTGGCTCTTTCTATGGAGCAGCAAATCCCTGACCGGGCCGCCGACCAATGCCAGCTCGTAACCCTGTTCGGCGAACAGTCGACCAAGTTCGATGGCTTCAGGCCATACTTCGAAATCCAATGGGCACCTTCCCGCGTGCGACGTTTTTCTGCCCTACCAGCATACCGTTACCCCACCTGCACACGGGGTTGAGTAAGGTGGAGAATATGATTACGCCCGCCGACCTTGCCCGCATGCTGGGGCAAACACCAGATTCGGCGGATAGCCATACCCAAGACCACCTGCTGTATACGTCCGAAACTCCGCATCATTCCGCCGATTCGGGCGATTCTTCCGATGTCGGCGGCACCGCGAGCCACTCCACCAATCAGGCCGTTCATCAAGACGAAGTAGACGCAGTACCGACTGCGCAACATTCCGGTGTGTCTGGCACACCCGCCACACCCGACCCATCCGAATCCGAAATATCGGACGCCGCCAGCGACATGCCCGCACCGAAGCCGATGATGCCCACACCGGCCACCGTCTTCGGCATGCATGCCACCGTCACCATCGCCACTACCAGCGGCACTATCGAGGGGCAGGCTGATGGTATCGCCGGCGAGGCCGGTGCCGAGACGATTGCCGAGGTCGAGCCGATTATCGCCACGGCACAAACGTCCGTAACCATCGTCACGAACGATCCCGCGGCGACCGCTCACGCGGCCGTAGATGCTGCCGTTGCGGTCGCCAAGGCCGCCGCCGCGCACACCACAGCGATACCGACTCCGCGCGACGTGCTGATGCCGCCTGCGGCACGTACCGCACCGGCCGCAACGCCGGTCACCATGCCGGTCTCAGCGCCGTCTGCAGCACCAGTGAGGCCCGCAACGTCAGCGCATCCCACGCCGGCCACGGTCTTCGGCCGGCACCCGTCCGGAGATGTTGCCTCGCCGGAACCGGCAGTGCCGGTAGAACCGGTGACGCCATCCGGCCCGACTCCGGCCATGATGCCGCAACGCCGTACGTCGGACGGTCCGACCACATTCGCTTCACTGGATGCCCAGGAACTGCCGGTCGTACGCGAATATTCGGCAGGCGGTCTGATTTTCGATGACCAGAACCGCGTGGCCATTATCGCCCGTCATTCCCGCTCCGGCCATCTCGAATGGTGCTTGCCGAAGGGGCATATCGAAAAAGGCGAGACCCCGCAGCAGACCGCTGTGCGCGAAGTGCATGAAGAGACCGGCATCCTGGGCGAGGTGATCGATTCCATCGCCACCATCGACTACTGGTTCACCGGTACCACGCAGCGCGTGCACAAGCTGGTCCATCACTTCGCGCTCAAACAGACCGGCGGTGAACTGACGGTGGAAGGAGACCCGGATCATGAGGCGGAAGACGCCATCTGGGTGCGTTTTGAAGATTTGGATGACGTGTTGAGCTATCCCAACGAACGCAAAATCGCGTGGCTCTACGCCAGGAAGAAGAACAGGCAGGCAAACGAGTGAACCTACCCGGAGTCTTACGACATTGCACACGTCTGGCACACGCACTGGCGGCTGGCGTCGCCGTTGTGGCGATGCTGGCCGCTCCATTGACCGTCTACGCGAACGATACGACGGACACGACTGATTCATCCGATACGACGGACGCAACGGGCAATCAGACCGAGAATCAGCCCAAGCAGAGCATTGCCATCACGCAAAGCACCCCCATCGTCACCTCCAAATCGGGCTATCGTGTCACCGCGGTCATCAGCAATACGGACAGCACGGCCACGTCAAGCGGCACACTGCACCTGACCACCAATGCGTTGTTCACCTTTGTCTCGCGCACCGATATTCAGAATTGGGCCGAGAACAACGCCCCCATCCCAACCCCCAACGAGTTGGGTTCCGTTGACGTGCCATCGATTCCCGCCGGCGGCACTGCCACCGTCACCATCGAGGTGAACGCCAATCAGCAGACCCTTGCCTCCATAGGGAGTTGGGGACCGAAACCGCTGATGCTGTCGTATATCGTTGGCAATCAGATACTCGCCGATTTGCCGAGTTTTCTGACCCGATCTTCGGATGGGCTCAACACCGCGACAACACCGGCCATGAACCTGACCGTGGCCATGCCCTACACCGCCAGCGGCTGGCAGGTCGATAATAAGGCCATCAGCAATCGCATTGCCGAAACCACCACTTCCTCGACATCAACATCGTCCAAGTCCAACAGCACGGACAAGGCCGACAAGTCCGATAACGCCGACGCCAGCAACGCGGCCAAAGCCACTGATACGCAAGCCATATCCTTATCCGAACAGGATGCCGATACCGCGCGATCCCTTGGGCAGACATTCGCCAAGCACCGCTCGCTGCAAGTGATCGCGGATCCTCTGTATTGGCGTCAGTCCGCAGTGCAACCGTCCATTGCCGGCATCATGCAGCCCGCCGACTTCGACATCACCGCCTATACCGCACTGGACGATACCGCGGCCTACGAAAAGGCCGGCATCACCACTGAGCAGTGGAACGCCAAGCAGGCGGCCGCATGGTATGCCGACGGAGGCGACTCCGAAACACCCTCCGCGTACGCATGGCAGGGCAACAACTGTTGGACGTTGGATGCGCTGACCGCAGCACGCGAGCAGGGCTATGACACGGTGATTGCCGGTGCCTCTTTCGATGCCGACCAGACTGAAGCCGTACACACAGGCACCTACGTGGTGCATACGCCTGCCGGCGATGTCACCGTGCTGAAGGAGCAATCGACCTTGGGCACGCTGTCCAAGGGCCAAGCCACCAGCACGGACGCGCAGGCCGAGTCCAGCGATGCCGGTCGGTTGGCCCGACTGGTCGCTCAGAGCGCGTTCTACCAGATGGAACAGCCCTATACATCCCGATACCTGCTTATGACGTTCTCCCGCACCACGGAGGCCAGCTGGATAGATCAGGTGATGAGCGCCTTCGAGCAGGCGTCTTGGTTGAATCTGACGGACCTGAAGACCATGGCCAAGGCCGATCCGTACAATGTCAGCGATTCGGTCAATCCCGACAAGGCCGATGATGCCAACACCGCCAATACCCGGTCGGCATTGAGACAGTTGGCCGACAGCCGGCATGACATCATGCGCATGGCCACCTCCATATTGAGGAACGAGATTGATTCCGACGAGGTCTCGTCGTTGGACCCGCAGGCCCTGGCCCGGCAGGACGCCAATGACACCGCCTCGCATAGCAACGATCCGACGCAATGGATTGGCTCTTTACTGGTGCTGCATGACGATATGGCGCTGCGGTCCATGTCTGGCTCCCCCCAGCCGACAGCCACGCGAAAAGCCATGGTCAAAGCCGCGAAAACACTGGCCAGCGATCTTCTGAACGGCGTACGCATCAACCCATCGGAATCAATATCCGTGTTCAGCGAATCCGCGAAAATGCCAATCACCGTCAGCAATGACCTTCCCTACGCCGTCAGCGTGCAGGTCAACTCACTGACTGACTCCATGCAGATCGTCACCTCGCGAACCGCTGACATCGATATTCCCTCGCATAGCGACGCTCAGGTGACCTTCACCATCCGCGTTTCCACTTCCGGCTCATCGACGGCCCATGTGTCGTTGACCGACCGGGAAGGCAACAGCTTCGGCAACACGCAGGACACCGCGATCACCAGTGTGATGCGCATCAGTGATGCCAGCGGCTTCATTATCATCGGCTTCGCCGTGCTACTGGGCATTATCGGCCTGTGGCGGCAGTTCCATCGGAAGAAGGACCCCGACGAATGAGTTCAAGCGTAGGTCGTAATTCCCTGATCATGGCCACGGGAACCGCTGCTTCCCGTGTGACCGGTCAGCTCCGCACGATTCTTCTCGCTGCGGCCATCGGCACCACCGGATTGGCGGCCAACGCCTATCAGGCCGGTTCCATGATTCCCCAATCCGTGTTCACGCTGGTGTCCGGCGGCATCTTCAACGCCGTGCTGGTGCCCCAGATCGTGCGCACGTTGAAAGAAAAAGACGCCCAAGAACGACTGAATCGCCTGATTACGTTGGCCATCGGCATCCTATTGGCCATGACCGTGGTGATGGCGGCGGCCAGCCCTCTGCTTGCCCGCCTGTACGTGGGTAGCGACGATCACCAGATGATAGCCCTGACCACCTCGTTCACCCTGTGGTGCATGCCTCAGGTGTTCTTCTACGGCCTGTATACGGTATTGGGTCAGATCCTGGCTGCCAAAGACCATTTCCTCACGTATGCGTGGAGCTCAACCGGTGCCAACATTATTAGTTGCGCCGGTTTTACTGGCTTTATTCTGCTGTTCAGCAAGGCCAATGAACAGCCCCTCGAATTCTGGACCGCCGACAAAATCGCGCTTACCGCAGGCACCTGGACTTTGGGCGTGGCCTTCCAAGCGCTGATACTGTTCCTGCCGCTGGCCCGTATCGGGTTCAAGTACAAACCCAGCTTCGGGCTTGGCGGCTTTGGACTCAGGTCTATGGGTCCCGTGGCGTTAGGCTCTTTGGGCGTGGTGATCACCAGTGAGATCTGCGGCATTATCCTTACCCGTATCGCCACATCCGCACCGCAGCGCGCCCACGAACTGACGGGTGCCAGCCTGTTCAGCGTGGCAGGCAACGCGACCTATCAGAATGCGTACACACTGTTCATCCTGCCCTATTCACTCATCGCCGTATCGGTATCCACGGCTATGTTCCCCAAAATCTCCCGTTCCATCGCAGCTGCGAATCTGGATGAGGCACGGCACGACCTGGTCAGCGCACTGAATAATGTGGGCCTGCTCATCATGTTCTTCGCCGCCGCCATGGTCGTGTTCCCCGAACCGATCATCCGTGCATTGCTTCCGTCCGTCTCGATGGACGAGACTATGTTGATCTCCTATGCGCTTATCGCCTTGTCTATGGGCATTCCATTGGGGTCGGCGTTCCTGCTGATCCAGCGCACGTTCTACGCCTTTGAGGACGGCCTTCACCCCTTCCTGTCCGCGGTGATGCAGTATGGATTCACCTCAATATTCATGATCATCGGCATGATGGTACTTCCTCCTGAGCATTGGGTACTCGGCATCGCCTGCTCGGTGACCCTCGGTGGATTACTGGCGTTGCCGCTGACGTTGATGATGTTGCGCCGCAAGTTCGAAGGCAATCTTGGCGGTCGGGAGATCACGAGGACATATGCCAAGGCCATTGTGGCGGCACTGGCTTCCGGAGTTGTGGTCTGGCTGATCAAACGACCGGTAGTCGCACTGCTCGGCGCGGATATTCGACCAGTAGGCGGGCACATGAGCTGGTGGTCTGCGCTGGCCATCTGCGTGGTGCTCACCATTGTGCTGGCCGTAGTATATGTGGCTGTGTTGTGGGTGGTACACACCCCGGAACTCATCAGCGCCTATCACTCGATACTGGCCCGTCTACACAAGACTCCGGCCAGTGAGGACGTTGCTGTGACAGCCCAGCCGGAAAAAAGTCGACGCTACGTAAATCAATCCTGAGACGGAGCCCGTCAAGGATAGCCCCGCACGTAGAATATCTAAGACCAATCTCGAACACCAATCACACGGAGCCGAACGCACTATGAAACCGCAACTCGGAGACACGATTCTCAACCGATACACCTTGGTATCATCGTTGCGTGAGGAGCCTGGCATTCAGGCATGGAAAGCCAACGACCGTGTGCTGGCAAAGGATTGCCAGCTGTTCATCATTACCGATCGCAGCGCTTTCGCCGCAATCGATAAGCTCGCTGGTCGCATCGCCGCCACTCGCCCTGATCGTGTGATTCCCATACTGAAATACCGTATGGAATCCGACGTACTTCTCATTGTCATGCCGGTGGATAGCGGCCAATGCCTGACTGACTACATGGTAGATACCGCCAAGCCGCTCAGCTACAGCGCCATCCGGTCGATTATCGGAGAATGCGCCGACGTGCTGCGCGAGGTCATTGCGGATACTCCCAGCGGCATCGTCATCACAACCGACACCGTTCGAGTGACTACCTCCGGTGTGCAAATTGCCGATGCACCATGTGCCACGATGCTGGCCGATACGTCCGCTACCGATCTGCGTACGGACGGTCCTGAACGGTATGCGATTCGCCAGCTTGCGGCATTACTCTATACCCTGCTGACACGCACGCCAAGCCAAGCGACACCCACATTCAATCTGCGTGCCTTGCCGCAAGACACCCCTGGCGAATTCCGCGTGATTTGCAAGCGTGGATTGGCCTTAAGCAAGCCCGACGAGCACACGTTGCCGATGGCTGCCCTTGTAGAACTCGACGCCTTGTTGGGTAATTGGAAGCCGCTCTCTGAACTGAGCGATGCTGATATCGCTTTGCCGAGCGTGGAAAGCGATTGCTCGATTACCAAGGCGATACTGAAGCCCGCCAACGAGACCGATATCGTGCCTATTCCCAGCACGTTGATTAACAGCAGCAGTCTTCCGGAATTGTCTATTACCCCTTCCCTGCCGGTTCAGCCGGCCGCCGTCCCCGCTCCGCACGCGATGTCACCGGCTCCTCTGCCTGATGGGTCCAGTACTGCTGACGGCAACCAGTCTCAATCTGACGCCCGCCGTCTGTTTGACTTCAACCTTTCTGACGCCTGGGAGCACGAGAATCTTTCCGGTGAAGACACCGGTGACTGGTACAGCGAAATGAATCCGGCCCCCATCGGCGGTCCGGGTGATAATACTCGGTTGACGGTGCCTATTGTTACCGGCGGTATTTCCGATGCCACCGTGGGAGAGACGACCAGTCGTATTCCCGTGTTCGATGTCAGCGGCCGTGCTGTGGCTCCTGGTGAGGAATCGCTGCGTGCCTTGGAAGAGGAGCAGGCCCGCATTGCCGAAGTAAGCGCCATTCCTCCGAGCTTCACACCGAAGGATATGCCGGATGACGAGGATGACAGCAAGCTGCCCGATGAACATCTGTTCGGTAAACTGTCGACCAAGGTCGTTGCCATCATTGTGGCTCTGATATTGGTAGTGGCAGGCGGGCGTTTGGGCGGTGGTGGGGGGCAATCCTTATC
>OGQT01001996.1_pt1 | contig 15224 bp, 20 predicted proteins | sample 1553261 | NCBI WGS metagenome assembly OGQT01 (sample SAMEA2579992, study PRJEB22360) | human gut metagenome | biome: human gut; feature: human-associated habitat; material: faeces | place: Denmark | collected 2008/2010
CAAGGACCAGGCAGCAGCCAAAGAAAAAGAAATCAGAAGCAAAATTGCAGCATTAACAATTCAACACATGGAGTAAGAAAGAGAGGAAAGTAGCATGAACAGAGAACAGTTAATGAAAATGAGCAAGAAAGAGTTAAAAGCACGCCTTGTTACAGTGGGTAAAGAAGCCCAGGACAAGAGCGGCGAGGAATTAACCGCCCTCATGGACGAAGCAAGGACCATTGGGGAAATCCTGGACGAGATTAAAGCCCGTGAGGAACTTGCAAGAGCCGCAGCAGCGGCGGCAACAGAGGGAGAAGAGCCGGAAGATGATACAAAGGGCGGCGAGGGTGCAGAAACCAAGGATAAGGCAAGAGCGGAAAGCGGTAAAGCCTTAAAGAATGGCAAGGCCGTTAAATTTAAGGCAAAAGCCATTGCAAAGCCCTTAAACACAATCACAACCGCAACGGGCGTTGTGATGCCACACCATACAAGCCCGGATATTTCCCCTACATTCAACAATGTATCGTCCCTTATCGACAGAGTAAAGACCGTTCCGCTTGTAGGTGGCGAAAGTTATCAGCGTCCTTATGTGAAATCATATGGGGACGGGGCCGGCAGCACCGCAGAGGGGGCAGATTACAACACATCTGAACCGGAATTTGGTTATGCAGATATTGTGCGTGAGAAAATCACGGCATACGCAGAAGAGCCGGAAGAGATGCAGAAGTTACCGGATGCAGACTATGACGGCGTTGTAGAAGATAGCGTTACAAGAGCAATCAAGCGTTACGCATCCCGTCAGATTTTAGTAGGAGAGGGCGGCACGGGAAAATTCCGTGGCATTTTCTACAACCCGGAAAATTCGGCAAATGATATTATCGACCGCACAACGGACATTACAACCATTACGGCGGTTGCGGATGATACCCTGGATGAAATTATTTATTCATTCGGTGGGGATGAAGAGGTGGAAGATGTGGCCGTGTTAATCCTCAACAAGAAAGACTTAAAGAAGTTTGCAAAGTTGAGAGATAAGCAGGGCAGAAAGGTTTACACAATCGTAAACCACGGCAATACCGGAACAATTGACGAAGTGCCTTATATCATCAATTCCGCTTGTGCAGAAATCGGCGGAACAAAAGATGCTTATTGCATGGCTTACGGTCCGTTATCCAATTACGAGGTTGCCGTATTCTCTGATATTGATGCACAGAAATCAACAGAGTACAAGTTTAAACAGGGTCAGATTGCTTATAAGGCAAGTGTATTTATGGGCGGAAATGTCGTTGCAAGAAACGGCTTCATCCGTGTAAAGAACCCGTCAGCGTAAGAGAAAGGCGGCTAAAGCATGACAAAGAAACAATTGATTGCGAAAGCCAAATTGAGAATTAGAAAAACATCAAATGATATGTTGGATGAAGATGTGGGGCAGCTTGTAGAAGTTGCCCTTGCAGACTTAAAACGTATCGGTGTGCATAGTTCCTATTTGGATGAAGCAGACATAAAAGACCCCTTAATCATTGAAGCCGTTTTGTTATATTGTCACGCTAATTTTGGAAGCCCGGATAATCAGACACAGTTACTTGCATCCTATAATGCAATGTGTACCAAGATAAAAGGCGGTGGGTATCATAGAGAAGCCAATAAAACTATTGATTAAAAAGAACCAAACAGAATACCAGGAAACGGAAGTAATAGCATCAATTAACCCGGTGGGGCGTGACGAGTTCGCAGCCGCCGGGCAATTGGGTTATAAAGCAACATCACAATTGGAAGTTTGGGACTTTGAATATGACGGGCAAACGGAAGTTTCCATAGACGGAAAGCGTTATGCGGTATACAGAACCTACGGACCGAAGAGCAACGGAAAAACGGAGTTGTATATTGCGGAAAGGGTGGGGAAAGGTTGAAAGTTTCACTTGATAGCCTGGACGAAGAAATAAAAAAAGAATTGGAAAATTTCAATGCGGAAGTGATAAACGCAGCAAATGACAGTTTCCAGGAAACGGCAAAAGAAGCCGCAGAAATGTTAAAAAAAGGCGGACCGTACCAGGAAAGAACCGGAGCATACACAAAAGATTGGGTGGTTGACAAGCGAGGAAGCCGGACAAGTGTAGTTACCGGGTTAAATGGATATAGCGTTTATAACAAGAAGCATTACCAATTAACCCACCTTTTGGAAAACGGACACCAAAGCAGAAAAGGGGGCCGTGTAAAGGCATTTAGCCACATTGCCCCGGTCAATGAACAATTGGGCGAAATGGTAACCGGAAAGATTGAAAGCAAATTAAGGGAGTAAAAATGGCAACGGCAGCAGTATTAACAGAGAGGGCGGAAAGCCTGGGACTACCCATAACAAAAAACGCCTTTGAGGGGACTTTAGAAAACCCCGTGCCGCCATTACCTTACATGGTTTACCTTTTGCCACGGGAAGCAACCGCCGGGGCGGATAGTAGACCAAATAATCTAATGGCGGATGATTGGCAATTGGAACTTTACACCGTTGCAGATGATGAAGCGGCGGAAGAAATCAGAACACGGATTGAAAACGAGGTTTTACATGATGTGGACTATGTTAAATTAGTGGCTTATGTGGATAGTGAGGAATGTTTTCAAACGGCCTACGAAGTCACGGGATTATTGAGGAAAGCGAGGAAATAAGAATGGACAAAGAAAGCATTGTTTTAGGTAGCGGAGATTTGTATTGTACAGACTTCCAGGGAACAAACGAAGCAATCCCGGATGATACAGTGATTGAAACGGAAGATAACCGCCTGGGACATATTAAGGGCGGTGCGGAAATCGAGTATGCACCGGAGTTTTACGAAGCAAAAGACGATATGGGTAAGGTTTCCAAAGTAATTATTACAGAAGAGGAAGCCACCCTTAAAAGCGGAATTATGACATGGTGCGGAACAACGCTTGAAAAGTTATGTCAGACCGCAAGAGTGACAGAAGATAAAACAAAGGGAATTAGGACGGTCAAAATCGGCGGTATCGGCAACGCAACGGGTAAGAAATACCTTTTGCGATTTGTCCATAAAGATACCCAGGATGGAAATATCCGTGTAACGATTGTTGGTAACAACCAGGCCGGTTTTACAATTGCCTTTGCAAAGGATAGCGAAACCGTTATTGATGCAGAATTTAAAGCACAGCCTATGGACAAAGAGGGTACTTTAATCCTTTACACAGAGGATATTGACAAAACAGAGTAACCAAAACACGGGCCAACGATAAGAATGGGCGGCCGGTTGAAAAATCGAGCCGCCTTATTACATGAAAGAGAGGAACACAACATGGCAGTAAAAGAATTTAACATGAACAAAATTAAACGCACCTTTTGGCCGTTTACTCTAAAAGATAAAAAGGATGAAAACGGAAATGTGGTTGAAAAAGGCAAGAAAATTATTGTCCGTATGCCACAAAAGGGCGTTTTTGAAGCAATAAAGGATGTAGAAGCCAACGGAACGGGCGAGGATGCCGATACATCAACCATTTATAACCTTGTGGCAGCAGTATTAAACAACAATATGGGAAATGTGAGAGTTTCAGCCGAAGAGGTAGAGAGTTACGACATTGAAGAGTGTACGGCAATCCTTAACGCATACATGGAGTTTGTGGATGAATTAAAAGCAAACCCAAACTAAAAATGCCCTATTATCCACGCCAGGATAAAAAGGGCGAAATCCCGTATACAATCCTTACACGCCCGGAAAAATTGGTTATGGACTATTGCCATATCAATATTTACGAAGTCCAGGAAATGGAAATAGATATTTACCTTTTCTTCTTACGGGAAGCAATGATTTTTGAAAATTCACAGACCGAAGAGGGACGGAAATATTTAAAAGATTGCTTCCGTATGGAGCAGACAAAACCGGACCGTGAGGGATTAAGAGAAAGATTTGGAAAGAAAGGGGGAAAATCAAGTGGCTAACAACATTAAGGGTATTACTATTGAGATTGGCGGAGATACAACCAAGTTGCAAAATGCCTTAAAGGGTGTAAACGGGGACCTCAAAAGTACCAAGAATGAGTTAAAAGAGGTTGAAAAGGGCTTGAAATTAGACCCCAAGAATACCGAACTTTTAGCACAGAAACAACAGTTGCTTACAAAGGCAGTAGGCGAAACCAAAGATAAATTAGATGTATTAAAAACGGCAGAAGCCCAGGTGGAGCAGCAGTTTAAAAACGGCGAAGCATCCGAGGAGCAGTACCGGGCAATCAAACGTGAAGTAATCGCAACGGAAGCAGAACTTAAAAACCTGGAAGAGCAAGCAAAGGCGAGTAATTCAACGCTTGCAAAGGTGGGGGATGCTTTTGGAACGGTAGGGGATAAGGCAACCAAAGCCGGGGAAAAGATGATGCCCGTAACGGCCGGAATAACCGCATTAGGAGCAGCCGGGGTTGCTGCATCTATGGAATTAGATAACGGCTATGACACCATTATTACCAAGACGGGAGCAACCGGGGAAGCCCTGGAAAGCCTTACGACAGTAGCGGACAATGTATTTTCAGATATGCCAACTACAATGGATGATGTGGGCGTAGCGGTTGGAGAAGTAAATACAAGGTTCGGGGCAACCGGGACAGAGTTAGAAAATCTTTCAAAAGAATTTATTAAATTTGCAAACATCAACGGAACGGATTTAAACACGGCTATTGATAGCGTGGACAGTGTTATGACAAAATTCGGCGTTGATGCTTCACAGACAAAAAATGTGTTGGGGCTTATGGCAAAAGCAGGCCAGGACACGGGTATTTCAATGGAAACATTGGAAACCGCACTTACAGCCAACGGTGCAAGCCTTAAAGAAATGGGGCTTGATTTAACATCATCCGTTAATTTGCTTGCACAAATGGAAGCAAGCGGCGTTGATGTTTCAACCGCACTTGCCGGAATGAAAAAAGCGGTTCAGAACGCAACGGCAGACGGCAAGAGTGCAGACGAAGCATTGACCGAAACAATAGATAGCATTAAAAACGCAAAGACAGAAACGGAAGCCTTAACCATTGCATCCGACCTTTTCGGAAAGAAAGGTGCGGCGGAAATGACCCAGGCAATCCGTGAGGGGCGTTTATCCGTAGACGATTTAAGCGGTGCTTTATCAGACTATGGGGATGTGGTAAGTGACACATTTGAAACCACATTAGACCCGTGGGATGATGCAGCCGTAGCAATGAACAATTTGAAACTTGCCGGGGCAGACCTGGGAAGTTCCATTTTAACCACATTGCAGCCAACAATTGATAAGGTTGTGAACAAGGTAAAAGAGTTTACAACATGGTTTAAAAACCTGGACGACAACACAAAGCAGATGATTGTAAAAATCGGAATGATTGTTGCGGCTATCGGCCCGGCTTTAATCATATTTGGGAAAATGTCAACGGGAATATCCGGGGTAATAAAAACCGTAACGGGATTAACAAGCAAAATAGGCGGAATGAGTGGTGTTTTATCAGCACTCACGGGACCGGTTGGAATAGTGATTGCTATTATAGCGGCACTTGCCGCCGAGTTCATTGCTTTATATAAAACGAATGATGAATTTAAAGAGAAAGTGGACGGGACCATAGGAAAGGTAAAGGATGCCTTTTCACAGATGTGGACAACCATACAACCGCTTTTGGAGAGCCTAAAGCAAGCGTTTATTAACCTCATGGCTGCATTAAAACCCGTATTTGAATTTGTTCTTACATACATAGCAAGTATTGTAAATGGGGTTATCAATGCAGCAGCACCGATAATTGCAGCAATCCAAAATGTGATTGATTTTGTTACCGATATCATAAGTGCCATTATAGCGTTATTACATGGAGATTTTGACGGTTTCTTTTCGTATCTGCAAGGTGCGTTTAATAGTGCAATATCGTTTGTAAAAAACATCATCCAGGCGGTTATAAATTTCATAATCGGATTTTTAGAGGGGTTCGGCGTAAATGTAAAAACATTATTTACCAATATTTGGAATAGCATTGTTACCGTATTCCAGGGCGTGGGTCAGTGGTTCAGTGACCGATTTACGGAAGCATGGAACGCAATAACCACAATTTTTTCTGCAATCGGTTCATGGTTCGCCGCCAGGTGGAACGACATAAAAACCGCCCTTGCAGCAGTAGCCACATGGTTTTTAACTATGTTCACAAACGCATACACCAATGTAACAAATGTATTCGCTGCAATCGGTTCATGGTTCGGGGCAAGGTGGACGGAGATAAAAACCGCCCTTGCATCCGTTCCAACATGGTTTAAAACACAGTTTGATAACGCATGGACGAACATAAAAAACGCATTTGCCAATGTAACTTCCTTTTTCTCTGATTTATGGGAGAAAATCAAAGGTTGTTTCGTAAATGTCGGTGTGGCTATCGGTTCAGCGGTTGGGGATGCTTTTAAATCGGCAATCAACAGTTGTTTATCAACCATAGAGGGCGTTGTAAATAAGTTTATCGGTATGATTAACGGAGTAATTGGAATTATCAATGAGATACCGGGCGTTTCACTTTCAAAAATAGATACACTTTCACTTCCAAGATTAGCAAAAGGCGGTGTATTAAGAGAGGGTACGGCAATGGTAGCAGAAGCCGGACCGGAACTTTTAAGCATGGTAAACGGAAAGGCAGTTGTAACACCGCTTACGGGTTCGGCGGTAAACACGGCAGCAGACAACCTAAAGGGCAACAATAGCGGTTTCCACCAGGAAATCAATATTACAAGTCCTAAAGCCCTATCCCCTTATGAAGTAGCAAGACAAACGAGAATACAGACCCGTGCAATGGTTATTGCAATGCAGAGGGGGTAAATTATGGCAGATATTACAGTTACTTGCACAAATGATAAAAATGTTTCTATTGCCTTTAGGTGGGATTGGGACAATAACCCATTCCACCTATTAGGGCTTGACGGAATATATGGTTATGATTGCAATGTTACCACATCAGAAAACACCACAACAGACGGCAGCACATACCAGGGAAGCACGGCAAAGGAAAGAAACATTGTAATAACCGCAGAGATTGACGGAGATTACAGAAAGAACCGGGAATTACTGTATAGAGTGTTTCCAAAGGGTAGAACCGGAACGCTTGAATATAGCGAGGACGGGGATATAAAAACAATCACTTACAGAGTGGAAAGCGTGACACCAGGGGCAACAACGGGCGTTGTAAGGGATTATACAATTAGCCTTATTTGCACCGACCCGTATTTTAAGGACCTGTCAGATGTGGAAGTGGTAATGGCAAGTTGGGTATCAGATTGGTACTTTGAAAACGGGTTTGATATTAACGGCGTGGAATTTGGACACCGGGAAGCCGAGTTGGTAAAGGAAATTGAAAATAACAACGGTGCGGACAATATCGGAATAACTGCAATATTCAGAGCGGACGGCATTGTAAAAAATCCGGCTATTTACCATTCAGAGAGCGGGAAATATATAAAAGTCGGTTATGCCGGAAATGATTTTGAATTGCAAAGCGGCCAATATGTGGTTATTTTCACGCACACCGGAAAGAAAAATATATACCTTTTGGACGGTGTGAGCCAGGCAGAAATTGAGGAACACAAGGACCGTTACGGAATGATTGATTGGGAAACGGTTGTTTCTATGTACGGAACAATCATAAATCAGTATTTGGACGAGGACGGGGATTTTATACAGTTGCAGGACGGCACAAACACCATTACATACAATGCAGAAAGCGGCATTAACTATTTATCCGTGTCCGTATATTACCGCATTTCATATTTGGGGGTGTAAGAGCATGGAAATTATTGTATATGACCGCAATTTGTACCGCCTGGGGACGATTGAAAACCATACATCCTTACAATGGCATAGAAAATATTACGAGTGTGGCACGTTTGAGTTACACGCCCCGGCAACAGAGGACAACATAAGGCTTTTGCAGCCGGGTAATGTAATAAGGCCAAAGGGAAAGGATGAAGCCGCCGTTATCCGTGGGGACCAGACAGAAGAGGAAAGCACCCTTGTAAATGAGATTGTGCGAAATGGCTATTTTCTGCCTATATATTTTAATGACAGATTGACCGGTCCCATGTTTACATTTAACGGAACGTGTGAAGATGCTATGCGTTATATGATTAACCGCATGGCAGCAGTACCGTTGTTGGAAGTAGCCCCAGGAATAGGGGATGCAACCAAAATAACATTCCAGGCAACCTATAAGAATGTATTAACCTATCTTTCTAAGATTGCCCGGTATTGTGAATTGGGCTTTAGGGTAGTGCCGGACTTTAAGGGTAAGAAAATGACCTTTGAAACATATAAAGGCATAGACAGAACCACGAAGCAAGGCACAAAGCCCCGTGTAATCTTTTCAGAGAGTTACAACAACCTAAACCGTGCAAAACATACCTATTCAGACGAAACCGCCAAAACAAAGATTGTTGTAGGTGGGGCCGGGGACGGTGCGGACCGTATTTATGTAACGGTAGGCGGCGGAACGGGGTTTGATTTACGGGAAGAGTTTTTGGATGCCAAAGACATAAATAAAGATGATTTTTCAACCAATGCGGAATACCTGGAAGCGTTACGCATCCGGGGGGAGCAGTACAAAGCGGAAAACGCCGTGATTGAGAACATAGAAGCCGAAGTGGAAGCCGAGGTTAATTTTATCTATGGCACGGATTACGATTTAGGGGACATTGTGACAGTAGAAAAGGCAAAATGGAACAAAGTATTAAATTTACGCATTACGGAACTTTGCGAGGTTTACGAATACGGCGGAATGTATGTTGTTCCTACTTTTGGGGATGCCCTACCCACAACCATAAATTGGGACAATTAGGAAAGGAGAGGAAAAGCAAATGGCAGTAAGAGGATTTTTTTACAATTCCGTAAATAAAGACCGCTTATACAACGGCCAGGATATGAACGAGGACAAAGCCCCGTTCTATAAAGAGGGTGTGGCGTATGGACATTTGCAAGTAACCGCAGACGGGGAAAGTATGGCGGTAAAGGTGGGGGGGAAGGGGGGGGGGGGAAAAGCCGTACCGGGTACGCATACATCAACTTGCACACAATCCATAATACAACCGTCCTAGAATTGCCCGTGAGCGGTTCAAACGGTACATTGCCAAGAATTGACCGTGTAATATTGCGGAATGATGAAACAGAGCGAAAACCAAGCATTTTTATTTTAGAGGGGGCATATTCAAGCAATCCGCAGCCGCCGGAACTTACGAACAATGACACAATCCAGGAAAAATGTTTGGCGGAAATTTATGTGGCAGCCGGAGCGGTGGCAATATCCCAAAGTGATATTACAGACACCAGGGCAGACACGGGATTGTGCGGTTTCATTGCATCACAGTTTGAGGACTTTGATTTTTCACAGTTCACAAAGCAATTTAACGCATGGTTCGCCCTGGAAAAAAAGAGCATGGAACAAGACCATGCAAATTTCATTGAAGAATACGCCGAAATGACACAAGCGTTTATGACGGACCAGGAAGCACAGTGGAATAAGTGGTTTAAAGAGAAGCAAACGGAACTTTCCGGGGACATTGCCGGGAAACTGCAATTACAGATTGATGATGTAAAAGAAAAGGTTTACAACATTGCCTTTAAGGTTTACATCATTAGCACATTGGAGCAGATTACAAGCCCGGTAACGGTAAAACTTACGAATAAGACCACGGGGACCATGCAGACGGTTACAGTTACAAAAAGCCAAATGGGCTTTTATGTCACGGAAGCCGGAGAATACACCGTGGAAGCGGATTTGGAAAGCGTTATGGTTACACCGAAAGCCTTTAAGGTTACAAACGATAATCTTATGACAACGCAGAATATTACATTGCGTGAGGGTTCAAACCTGGGCTATATCGGAAATTATATTGGTTCATTTATTGCACAATAAAAAGAAAGAGAGGATTAAACAATGGTAGGATTTCCAAAAGTAATTAAGACAAAGGCGGATTTAGTCAACACTTACAAACTTGTAAAGAAAGGCAGATTGAAGAAAGAAGATTGGTTGGCAGCAGTTGAGAAGTTGGAAAATCAGAATTTCATCTTTTGCCCTATCCTGGAGAAAACCGAGGACAGAAAGGGCGTTACCCTTATGTTTGTAAACGAGGTTACAGAGGGGGACAAGGTAAAAGCCGGGAACGTGACCGCAACCGTTAAGACCGTGGAGCATATTGAGGTTGAAAAGGCAGCAGAAGCAGACCAGGAAGCGGCAGCAACAGAGGGACCGGCGGCAGCAGATACCGAAACAACCACAAATAACAATCAGACCAAGCACACAATTTTAACACTTTCAAAGGCTATTGCGGCGGATGCGGCTACAATCGGTATTCCGGCAGAAGTTACATTTTATGACCGCCTGGGAATTACAGAAGAGGAAGTGGAGCAGATGAAAGGAGAGTTAGCATAATGGGAAGATTATTTGTTTATGACGAGAATATGACGGACGAGAGGGCGAAAATCACAGTTGCTAAAATGGCCGCCGTATCGGACATTGTAGCGAGTGAAAAGGCGTTTATACAGTATTCCGCAGCCGGACAATTAACCGTGCTTGCCGGGGCAGTTATTGCGGTAGGGGATGCCATTTTTCAGACCGAAGAAACAACGCTTTCCGCCGCCAACCTGGACGGTGCAAGCAGCTTTGCACACGGCAAAGATTATTACATTTACTTATGCAACAATGGCAAGGACAGTTCAAACGAGGTTTATTTAATCTCTGAAAATTCCACATTCCCGGACGGCGTGGAATGGGACGATACAAACACCCGTAAAATTGGCGGTTTCCACTATGGCTTTGTTAGAAATGTGGATGAATACGGCAGAGAAGTAAATACAAGTGGAAGTGTGCGTGGTAGCGGTTGGGAAAGTAACGTGCGTGAGGACATTGCCCCTAACTCTGTATGGACCGCCTTACACCGTCCGAAGTGCGACCCGTCCGGTATGGCATACCTGGGGAATGGTTTGTGGGCTGATATTTACCTTGCATCAGATGATGGGGCGAATGGCTTACAATCTGTATATAATGCAACGCCTATTACGGGTACAGAGGGTTTAAATTGGTATATTGCCAATGAAAAGGCTGCCCGTGTCGGAAAGCGTTTACCGGACTTTGCAGAGTGGTTAATTGCAGCAGAGGGAAGCCCCCAGGGATTAGACGGTAGCAATACAAACGGTCGGACCGCAACAACAAACACCGCAAGAACCGCCGTTGGAAAAATCAAAAATGCAATTTCTGTAAAAAATATTATGGATATTGCCGGGAACGTGTGGGAATGGCTTAACGAGTTGTGTTTAGACCCAACCGCTGCATCCTGGAATTGGTACAATGTTATGTCCGGCTACGGTCAAATTTATATGCCGTCACAAACAGCCTTGCACGCCCTCGTTGGCGGCGGCAATTGGATCAACGGCGTGCGTTGCGGTAGCCGTGCCGTCTATTGCGACAGTTACCCGTGGTACGTGAGCACGAACGTTGGTGTGCGGTGCGTGTGTGACAGTCTGTAATCTGCCAGGGTGGGCGAAAGCCCACCCCATAGAAAAATATATAAACCGAGGATAAAAACATGGCAGAGAACAAGAAAAGCAATCAAGCGGATGCGTATATGGAGAGCATGAAAGCGTATCAAAAGACCTATGATTTTCTTTTATACCTTTATCCCATATTGTCACAGTTTCCGAAATTTGAGAAATTCGCATTGCAGAGCCAAATTAAAACGGCGGTTTTTGAAATGCTTAAATCAGTAATCAGATTTAGAAAGACCGGGACAAAGAGCCATATATATAACGCAGATGTAGAGTTGCAGTTTATCAAAACCCTCATACGGCTTTCCTACGATTTGAAATATCCGGCAATGAGCAAACACAGATACGAAGTATTGAGCAAGAAAATGACAGAATTAGGATGTATCATTGGCGGAATAATCAAAGCCGTAAAGAATGGAAATTGGAAATAATGTTGGCATTGCCAATTTTATTTTGGGGAAACTGTTAATATGCACCGGGCCAGTTCACGGAACTTTCCGAGCCTTGCACGCCCTCATTGGCGGCGGCAATTGGAACAACGGCGTGCATTGCGGTAGCCGTGCCGTCAATTGCAACAATTACCCGTGGAACGTGAACACGAACATTGGTGTGCGGTGCGTGTGTGACTTTACAATTTTATAGACATAGAAGCCCAAGCGGCCACTAGCAAAGATTTACATTTTAAGTAAGTCAGACGGTTTGCCCGTTCCGGTGCGATACCGGACAAACTAACAAAGCAAACCACCTTTTAGTAAAATAGAATATTTGAAAATTGGTAGGGATTAAATGAAAACAGTAAAGGGACTACATGAGAAAATGGGGACCTTTGAAAATGCCAATACTTCATTCCACCAGGCGGCAAGGTGCAAGCGGTACACGAATGAGGTATTGGCTTTTTCTATGGTTAAGGAAGAGGAACTTTTAAGAGCAACCGAGGAAATACAGAATTTAACATATAGGCAAGGGGAATATAAGATATTTAAGGTGTTTGAGCCAAAAGAACGGCTTATTATGGCGTTGCCGTTCTATGATAGAGTGGTGCAACACATGATTTGTAACGCTATTCAACCCGTATTTGAAAACGGATTTTATTACCATTCTTACGCTTGCCGGAGCGGTAAGGGGATGCACGCCGCAAGTGATACATTGTATCAATGGATGTATGAAACAGAGGTAAAGCAAGGGTTAAGGATGTATGCCTTTAAAGGGGATATATCAAAGTATTTTGCATCTATACCGCATGACAAATTAAAGGATGAAAACCGCCGCTATATAGGGGATAAGAAAGCCCTTATGTTAATGGATGATATTATAGACCACAACGGCATATTGCCGGACGGCGTGGGAATACCCGTTGGAAACCTCACAAGTCAGTTATTTGCGAATGTGTACGGCAATAAGTTAGATAAATTTTGCAAGCACGTTTTACATATTCCGTATTTTGTGCGGTACATGGATGATTTTATTATCCTATCGGATGATTTGGAACAGTTAAAAGAATGGGTTAAGAGAATAGAAGAATTTTTGGAAAATGAAATGCTTTTGCATATTAACCCTAAAAGCACAATCCTATACGCCGGGAATGGCATAGATTTTTGCGGATATATCCACTATGCAGACCACAAGAAAGTAAGAAAATCATCTATCAGAAAGTTAAAGCAAGATGTAAAGGCGTATGAGTTGGGCGAATTGCCGCCGGAAGAATTTAACCGGAAGTATGAAAGCAGAAAGGGACATTTAGGACACGCCGACACATACCACATTGCAAAGGCGGTTGAATACGAATTGTTATTCTATGAATGGGAACGCCTGGAAGCAACGGCGTAAAAAGGGTCAGAATAAAAAGCCGTTCCATTATATGATTTACTTGTAAAAAACAAGGAAAGGAGCATGGAACAATGGAGAAAATGTTTAACTTTATTTCCGTGATTGGCGGATTGGTTGGCGGTTTTATCGTTTCGTTGTTCGGCGGTTGGGATGTGATGTTATACACAATATTGCTTTTTGCTATCCTGGATTATTTCACGGGCATTTTGAAAGCAGTCTATAAAAAAGAACTTTCAAGTGCAATCGGATTTAAGGGGATTGTAAAAAAAATCATGGTATTTGTGGTTATCGCAGTTGCCTACAACGTGCAGAGAATGACCGGGGACACAATACCATTAAGGGAAATTGTTGTTGTTTTCTTTATCTGCAATGAAGCACTTTCCATTTTGGAAAATGCGGCGGAATTTATCAACATACCGCAGCAGTTAAAAGATGTGCTTTTGCAGTTAAGGGACAAGAACGCAGCGAAAGCGGAAGAAAAAGAAGAAAGCGAGGAATAAGACATGGCAACAAAAGACCAGGTAAACGCCTTTATTGCAAAATTGGCAGCAATCGCAAGAAAAGAATATTTAACCCGTGATAAATGGGTTTTACCGTCTGTATGTATCGCACAGGCCGCATTAGAAACCGGGTGGGGAACATCCGGGCTTATGACAAAGGCTAATGCGTTTTTTGGCATCAAGGCCGGAAGCAGTTGGAAAGGCAAGGTTTACAGTAGTAAAACAAACGAGTGCTATGACGGTAAGACATACACGCAGATTACCGCCGCTTTCCGTGCTTATGATAGCCTGGAAGAGAGCGTGGCGGATTATTACAATCTGATTTGCGGAAGTTCCCGTTATGCCGGAGCAGTAAACAACGGAAACGCCGAAAGTGCCATTACCGCAATCAAAAACGGCGGATATGCAACAAGCCCTACATACATTAAGAATGTAATGAACATCATCAATTCTTACAACCTTACACAGTATGATACATGGGACGGAGAGAACCAGGGACCGGCGAACAAGGAAACCCACGGTTATAAGGTGGGGGACAAGGTAAGAGTGATTGACAACATCACATACAACGGGGTGCGTTTTGCAACCTATTATGATGAATATGATGTTATCCAGGTAAACGGGGACCGTGTTGTTATCGGTATCGGTAACACTGTGACGGCAGCAGTAAACGCCGCCAACATTGCAAAGGATGAAGAGATTGCAGAAGCCCCGGCGGATGCAGAAGTACCAACCGACATTCCGACCCAGGAAGAAACGGAGAACGCCCACGGTTTCAAGGTAGGGCAGAAAGTAAAGGTTATCAATGCTTACGATTACTACGGTAATATGTTTAAGTGTTGGTACAGTAAATATGATGTTATCGAGGTTAAGAATGACAGAATTGTTATTGGTATCGGTAACACCGTGACGGCAGCAGTAAACGCCGCCAATTTAGCAGCAGCATAAGCAACGCCGCCTTTAGGAATTTGGCTACCAAAAGAGCAAGGAAATAATGTATATCACGGAACTAAAAGCACACCTTTAAAAAGTGTGCTTTTTCTTATAAATAAAACTTTTTAAAAATATTGCGTAATATGTATTGACATATTACGCAATATGCAATATAATAAAGACAGTTAAGAGAGGAACACAAAGAAAGAGAGGAAAAGAAAATGTGGGAAGTAGTAAAAACAGTAAAAGGATATGATATAACAAGAATGGTTGGAAGCCGTGGTGCTTACCATGTATCAGTAAGAGAGGGGAAAGGCTTTAGAGAGTTCCACACATTCAAAACCATAAAGGCAGCGGTTGAGTTTATCGAAACTGCATTATAAGCATTGAGCCGGGGCAAAGTCCCCGGCAGAAAGGAAAAACAAAATGAGCAAAAAAGACGAATGGACAATAAGATGTAGTGGAC
>OGQT01002004.1_pt1 | contig 15158 bp, 20 predicted proteins | sample 1553261 | NCBI WGS metagenome assembly OGQT01 (sample SAMEA2579992, study PRJEB22360) | human gut metagenome | biome: human gut; feature: human-associated habitat; material: faeces | place: Denmark | collected 2008/2010
ATATATTGCGCCGGGTTTTCTGGCCGGTTGTTATGGTAGCCGCTGTTTCGGCGAGAGATGGCGCAACGGAATGTTTGCGACCGCTTTCTATCCATGCATATAATTCATCCTCGTAGAAATAGAGGAGTTTGCCGCGCTTATAGCTCGGAATGGGGTCATTCGGAGCTTTGATACCGCGGTAGAGGCTCGAAAGTGACTTGCCTATTATCTGGCAAGCCTCTTTCGCATACACGAGTCTGCGTGAGGGCTTGGCATTCTTGATAGGGTTGGAGATGCCGACCTTTTCAAGCATGTCGAGCACTCGGTCGAGTTTCTCAGAGAGACCGCTTATCACATGTGGCAACTGGTCGAAAGTGATTGTGGGTGTTTCCATTTTATTTTGCGTTTTAGAAGTTATTCTGAAATTGTAACGCAAAGTAAAAATAGTGAGTTAGCGGTTATCAAATTAACCATTCTCACTCCCTCAAAATAACCGCTTGGCAAGTGCTAACCTGCTGAGAAACAGGACTGAAAATATGAAGTTGTTTTTATGGTGAAAATTTGTGGGATGGAGTGATTTTTCGGTGATTTTTAAAGATTACTGGGAATGGTGGTTCGTTTTAGGCTTCCAACGTTCGATTGGTCGAATCGTAGTCTCAGGCATGGCCTGTGAGTGAGATGTGATTTGCTATTTTAGACATTGCGAAACTAACTTCGCTTGACTTTGCCAACGTGTTTCCGTTAAGTAAGGAGTAGACCTGCTATGTCAGCGAAAATGTGTAATTTTGCGCTATGGAATACAAAGAAATAAATTTTAATAACAGATCTGAGGCTTCTGGGTTTATACAGAAACTCAACGAGAGGGCTTATTCGCCTTTAGATTGGGCAAATAGTGAAACCATTCAATTCTACGGATGCATTTTCCCCGATGTTACATTAGATTGTCTCTTTGTATATGGCGAAACTATAACTCCTGCTCAAATTGAGAAATTTCCCAAAATTGGAGTTTTTGCCAATATTAGAGCCTACGGTTCAAGTAAAAAATATAAGGGCCTACGAAATATTAAAGGTGAAACAATCTTAAGTCCTATTTATGATGAGCTGACACTATTCTACCAGACTGAGGAAACTATTTTCATTAAAACAGAGAAAGATGGATTATCAGGATTAGCAAGTTATAGACCGTTAAGCGATAAGGTTGACATAATTATGCAACCGAAGTATGATGATATTTTTGATGCTGGGGAATTTACTTTTGGGTTTATTGCAAATGGCAAAGTAGGCTTCGCTTCATTAACAGGCCGGGAAATAATAGAAGCGAGATATAAAGAAGGAAATGAGTATAACCATTTCGTTGATGGTAAAGCACTTGTTTATAAAGATAGTAAGTTCGCTGTACCATGCTATATAAATCATTATGGTGAAATTGTAGGATTAAAGGAAGAATGTAATAGCAGCTTATTCCGCGGAAACGGTACAGGCTATTATCCTTACGGAGAATTACCAGATGCATTAGACGCATACGAGGGAGACGAATCTAATCGTTGGAATACGGATTAAAACAAACAAAACTGTCCGGTAAGCAATCATGTAAGACGAGGGGATAGAATCGGGGTCAAATACGGCTAAACACGTGATGTTGGCGCTTATGTCTAATCTCAAATGAATAGGCAGAGTCTGAACGCGCCATAACCAAAATAGCAGCGTGAGAGCACCCATCTGCTTTTGAGGTCTTAGCAATTCTCGATTATGCAAAGAGCGAAGACTTTTTCGCTATAAGGGACTACTTCAATCGAAATAAAGTTTTTGCAGAAAGAAATGTCCATAACTTGCGGTTTGAAACCGTCAAGTTATGGACGTAAAATACGTTTCCTGAATTAAACTGGATAATAGGATTATTGTCTGAATAGTTCCGAATGAGAACCGAGACGGACAAGGTCTATTTGGTCGGTGTCCGGGTCAAACCATATCAATAGAAAATCGCCTTCAATATGGCATTCCATATATCCGGCATAGTTTCCGGTAAGCATGTGAGGATAATAATCAGATGGAATCTGAGTTTCAGACTGAAGCATATTGAGAACTGCCATCAGTTTTTTCAGTTTATTGGGATTGTTACGGAACCGCTTGTAATCCTTTTTGTATTGTGTAGTGGGGTGTAGCTTCTTCATAATCCCATGGAGCGTTCCATCGCTTCTACTGAGGATAAATCAAGAGGGGTGGAGTTGCGCAATGCACCACTTTGGGCTTCCTTCATAGCCGCAAGTGTTGTCTCATTAGGCTCACTGTATGCAGCATCGAGTAGCAGAGTCTCTACATAGTTGTTGAGGCTTCTGTTCTGAAGCTTGGCAAGCTGGCGTAGCCGTTCAATAAGTTCTACCGGCAGTCGGAAACTCTGATTCTTTTTGGAAAGTGCTATATCCATGTCGTAATATTTTATGTTGCAAAGTTAATGTATTTGTATTACAATAACAAGCATTCACGGAAATTAGTTGCAGGACAATGGCTTATATGGGTGCATCCTACATTTAGGATAGCGGAAAAGCGGATAACTCTGGCGATTGCGCCATTGTTATCCGCTGATATGACAGAATAGGGTTATCTCAAGCTCTATTGAGTATGTCTAAATTGATATTGCCATACCGCTGAAAGTGCTTGAACAGCTTGTCCATCTGGTCGCGGGTATGGATGGGGATCCTTTCTTTGGTTGATTTACTTTCTCTGAGTTTCTGTTCGATTGTCCGAATCCGGGTGCTTTCAAAGGGCTTCTCAAATACCTTCTTGACGAATCGGGCTATGACACCGCCCTGGAGTCTGAGGAACTTGCCGACATTATAGCCTAAATGTTTCAAATCCTCCTTTGTCAGATGATTGCTTCGAAGATTTACCGGAGTGAAAGGCGGCATGGCATGAACTGTCCATATCTTCGCGTTGTGATGAAGTTTCTGTAATTCGTCGGCATCAAGATAGGGTTGCATCATGCAGGTGATGTAGGCGCAAAGAAACTCAATCTGAGCCATGCTGAATCTCATGTCCTCCTCTTTGAGTTCTTCGTGTGCGGCATTGCACAGTTCATGCTGTGAGAGAAGTTTCTGCTGTATCTCAGTCTGTTCATTGTCTGACTTCATCGCATTTATAGCGGCTTCCAGCTGGTCAGGATAATACACGTCACCGTTAGCGGAGATATACGCTTCCTCTTCCCATTCCTCGATGCGGATATTGCCGTTGTCCTCCTTGATTCGGTTCTCTTTCGGCGTCTTTGTAAAACAGCCAATCTTGTCGTTAGACTCCGGATAGGCACGTACACGATAAATGCCGAGTCCCAGTTCTTTCTTGATATGCTTGGGCTGGAGGCTAAACCATTCATTATAGAGTTGGTCGGATTCAAGAACCTCGTCAAGCCCGTGGCTGCCGATATAATCCTCAAAATAAGGATAATCGCCCCGAAGTTCTATTCGCTCCTGCAAACTGCTGTATTCTTTGATGTTATGCTCAAGTTCAACGAATACAACGTCATCTTCGTCAATGGGACCTTCATATACTTTCTGGCCATTTATAATAACATATCTGTCATTTTCATGCTATTGGCCTCCTCTACAAGTTCACCTCCGCTATAATCTTCCGGGTAATCATCGTCAGGATAATATAAATCCTCCTGAAGCACTTGTCCGGCTGATGCTGTGAAATCGTCTATCTCTTCCAACGGTTCGTCGGGTAATTCAACGGCTACCTCTTCTCCGGCTTGGGTATTCGTGATGGCTACTCGCTTTTTTCTCTGAAAAACAGAAAACAATCTGTCTAACAGACTTTCGATTACCGACTGGAAACCGAAATACAGACCGATTGTGAGGACAAGGAAAACGGCAAAGAGAACATTGCCGGTAAATTCGTCAGTGCCGAAACGGGTTATGGCGGCATGGCGACCAAGTAAAGCCATGATACCGCATCCGGCAATCACGGCACTCCATATAAAAATTTTGTCCCGGGTAGGGGGAGCAAAGCTCCTCAATCGCTGGGGCGTATTTCTCATAAAAATAACAGTGGGTTAAATATTCACGTCTTTATAGACAATTTAACCCACTGAATTGTTCGCTGAATGTTTTCTATTTCCTACTGATTTTCCTCATTCTATTCCATGACGGGAGTCCGCGTACAAGATGAATGATTGCGGTGATGCCCATTGCCATGCCAAACCAGTAATGCCACAATCCGAGATGCGGAATCTTGACGGGCGTAAGCAGCTTGACCGTACCTGTAAGCAGCGTGGCTATGAACAGGATAATCAGCAGCCAGGTGTCGGTATAGAACCATCTGAATTTCATCTTAAGGGCGTTCAGCATTTTTTGGAACTGTACCAAATGGATAAACAGAAGTGCCGTCATGGCATATCCGAATATCCAGTGAACAGCTTTTAATACACCACGCGGCTGGAAAATTATTCCGTGACTTTTAAGATGTAGTATAATGCCGATGATCAGTGTGGCTGCAAAGGTAATGACCAATGCAATGCCGATGCTTGCTTTTGATTTCATATTCAAGGATATAACAAATTTATGACTTATAATTAGCCATTTAACCCACTGAATTGTTTGCTCTGGTAAGGCCGCAATTAATCGTGTTGAATGCGGAGATATTCCGCTATATCAATTTTTGCCTGGGCTATATCAGGATTTGAGAGTATAGGAATCAATTTATCAACCTCTTCAATGGGACGGTTCCACCATTGTAGACGCTCCAGCAAGTCTATCATTTCATCATCAAACCTGCGGCGTATGACTTTTGCCGGATTGCCCACGGCTATCGAAAACGGAGGAATGTCGGAGGCAACCGTGGCATTTGTGCCGATTATGGCTCCGTCGCCAATATGCACGCCGGGCATGATTGTCGCATTCTGCCCGATCCACACATCATTGCCGATGACTGTGTCACCTTTGAGCGGCAATTCATCCATTACAGGCGCAATCGCACCGCCCCAGTTTCCTCCCATTATGTAGAAAGGATAGGTGGTGGCACAGTCCATCCGATGGTTGGCCCCATTCATAACGAAAGTAACCCCCTTGGCAATGGCGCAAAAGTTACCGATTATCAGCTTATCACCGATGAACTCATAGAAATGTGTAACGTGTTCCTCAAATCTGTCGGCTCCGTCTATATCATCGTAATATGTATAATCTCCGATAATGATTCTCGGATTTTTCACCACATTCTTTATGTAGCAAAGACTTGGAATCGCAGGATTTGGAAATGCTTTGTTTTTGTCAGGATATACTTTCATGATTATAGAAATCTTTGCGAAGAAGGATGTATTATATAGAGAGCTTCAAATTCGGCATAATGGCATCTATCATGGGCTGGGGAACTTCACATTCTCTTGCCAAGAGAGGCCAGCGTGAAGACACTTCGGCAATACGGTCGATTATTTCAGTAGCTTCCTTTATATTGTTGCGTTTCGCAAATTCCAAAAGGTCTTGGCGGGTAATGTTGTCAAACTTCCTGTTGATTGACATCTGGTGCTGTGCTGTCCATCCACCCTTCGGATTATAGGCAAATCCCATGTCGTATGCCGGCGAAAGAGTCCATTTACCTTGTCTGTCCATAAGGAAGGATATGTTCTTGGTATGGTCATCCTGATTGCGGATTACAACGTTGAATACCATGCGACGATACATTTCCTGCGCCTGTGAGTATGGCAGTCTCAATGCCCTCATCACGTTGAACGCCTGCTCGTAAGAGTATGAACGGGGATTGCGGTAATCATAGTGCGCTATGCCGCAGAGTGTCTGCATGTGGATTTTCTCTCCTTTCTGACGGTCAAAACGCTTGGTGAGAAAGTGGGCGCGTCCATTCTCTTCTATCAGACTGCAATCCGACATTTCTATGCCACATTCCTTTACAAGCCGATAGAAAGAGTATTCCAGTCGGCCGAAATTCTGCGTTTCCCTGAATCCGGCCTCGGCGGTTACACCGTCGAGTTTTATCAGGTAATAGTCAAAGCCTTCCGGAGCTTCAATCTGTCCTGAACGAACTTCCCCGGTCGATGGATTGTAGGCTATGATGGCTTTGGCCCTCTGCCCTCCGGCAGAGGTGCCAAGGCGCACTATTTCGGCTATTGCCGCCTTCTTGTCCTCTTCAAGATTAGCTCCGAATTCTTCCTTTTCCGACAGTGCCTCGCTTGCCACTTCAACAAGGGAATCAAGTTCTATTCTTACATCGGGACCATAGAGCGCATCCATGGCCGGTTCAAACTCCAACGCTCCCATACAGCGTTTCCCAAGAAAACATAGCGTCTCCACAGCGTTCCCGCTGCTACGCCCGGTCAGCGCAAGCCAGCGGTCGAACAATGCTCGTCCGTAAGTATCGGGTAATGAATCGGCAAGCATACCGGGAAGTCCCTTGAACGTCTCCTGGCCTATATCGGAAAATGAATAGACCCTTCCCTGACGCACAGGCATCAGAAGCGGCGAGGGTTCAAGTCCTTTGCCTATGAAGCTATCCGCATACTCGAAATGTGCCAGCTGGCGGTTGTTGTCCCATCGGAAGGTCCCGACGGGCTGGCCATACAGGTTTACTCTTGCTATATCTACCATTCTGATTCCTCGGTATTAGGTTGTGTGTTGGTCTTGTTGTTACCGCTTGCGCGTTTGCGCTGCTTCTTCTTGTTTGCTTCGACAAACTCGAAATATTCATTGGGACTCATCTCATCTTCCTTAATTAGGGGTGAGAACACATCCAGTTCGCCAAGAACGCGAAGCACACGCATCAGGGAATCGAAATAGCTTATATCGCCTTTTTCGATTTTCTTTAATGTCGTCAATGAGACTTGCGCCTGTTCTGCGAGTGATGTCTGAGTGAAGTTCTGTCGGAGTCGCAGATGCCTTATTTTTTGTCCCAGCCGACGGCGGATTTCACTGTCAGGTAACATGTATATATTCTCTTCCATAGTCGTACTTGCATCTATTAGGTCGCAAATATAGCAATAATAGCTCAAACCACGACTATTTTTGTGATTTTTTTTGAGCCAGACTGAAGATTATTGTCTATTTACAGGATAGTCAAGGATACTCTTCTTCCAAGACCTTCAAAGATTCGGAAGAGGGTGTTGAGCTGGACATCGGCTTTGCCGTTTTCCAGACGGGAGATATAGGTTTTCTTCGTACCGATACGCTCGGCGAGCTGCTCTTGGGTAAGCCCAGCTCTGAGTCTCTCGTCCTTCAAGGTCGCGGCGAGACAGAATGCTTGAGTCTCCTTATCAAACTCATCACGTTCCGGTGTGCCGACTTTTCCGTACTGCACATCAAGCAGTTCATCCAAAGTCGTGCAATTCATAATCCGTTCGTCTTTATTTGTTTCCATGATTCTTAATTTGAGCACCTAAGTTAACTAAAAAGTTTACTTTGGCAAAATTATTTGTGAGTTATTTAAGAGAGATTGAGTTGGCGGCATCACGTTTTTTCTGGTTGACCACCTCGGCGTAGATCTGAGTCGTGGCCACGTTTTTATGCGTAAGCATTTTGCTGACAGTGTAGATGTCGGTGCCGTTGGTAATCAGGAGTGTAGCGTATGTATGACGCAGCCCATGGAAGGTGATTTTCTTCTTGATGCCCGCATCTTTGAGCCATTTCTTGAACGGTTCGCGGGTGTGGGCGCGGCTCAATCCTCTGAATACCATGCCATGTCCCGGTTCGCCACAATACGACAATGCTTCAACGCTCAGCGGCAATGTCGCCTGTGTCTTGGTCTTCTGTGTCCGGATACGCATACAGTAGCCGCCGTCGGGAGACACTTCGATATTCTCCCATCGGAGCTGAAGAATATCGCTGATACGCAATCCGGTCATGCAGGCGAACAGCGATGCTCGTTTCAGCACATCCACTTTGCATGGGGTGGTGGCAAGGCGTTTTACCTCCTCGATTTCGAGATAGTTGATTTTGGGATCTTCCCATTCGATGCTGTCGAGATAGTCGTTGACGTTCTCTTTCAGCCAGCCCTCCTTATACGCTATCTTCAGCAGGGCGCGGAATGTCGACCAATATCCGGCAGCAGAGTTTCGGGATATGATATTCCCGGACTGTTTGACCCGAATTTTGAGGATATAGGAACGGAAGTCGTTGCAGAGACCAATGGTGACGTCTTTCATCAGGCAGCGGCCATTGCTGAAATCCTTGAAATGCTTATACACTATTTCCCATTTCTGGTATTTCTCTTTGGTCTTGCTTTCGAAATATTCAAGGAAGTCGGCCTGTTTCTTGGTTCGGTCGAGAAAGCCGAACTCTTCGTTGATGATAGCCAGCTCACGGGTGGCACGGATGCCGTGGGCTTTGAGCATGATTTCCTCGTTGTAGTCAAGCTCGAACTTGTTCTTCGGATTGCCGAAGAGATACAGGCCGAGGAACTCCCGGCGCGACATCTTCTTGATGTGCGGATTCCATATCGGCGGGTAGAAGTCGAGGTAGAGCGACAGTTTGCCGCTGCGCAGTTTTTCCTGACGAAGGGTTACTTTGGTGATGGTTGCAGATTCCATATTATACTGTTTTTAGAATTATAATGTGCAAAGGTAGAAGGTGGTTACGCAGTGAGAAAAATCACCGGATTATAACCGAATCTCGGGGTTGAACAACGCCTCTAACTCCTTGGCGTTCAGTTTTACATACTTGCCGCAACGAAGCTTGGTTATCTTGTATGTCTTGACATAGTGATAGAGCTGGTCGCGCGTCAGAGAGTATTTTTCCATGGCATCAGCCACCGAAATAAATTCGACATCCTCGGCTGATTTGGCACCTTTCGCCACATCGAAATGATATTTGGAGTAATATACCTTCGGCCCCTCCTTGCGCTTCGGTATGCCGATTTTCGATACCAGCGAATATATCGCCGAGAGGGTCATGCCATACTTATCTTGTATGTCTTCCACAGAATACCATTCCGTTATTTCTGGGTTCTCCTTTCTCGGCGAGAACAGCCGGTCGATATGGCTCTTGCTGAAATAAGCCTTGCCACGAAGGATAGTCTTAGGCACATTGTTCTCAGCAACAACCTTGTAAATCCATGAATCCTTCACTCCATATTTCTCACGAATCTCGGCGCGGGTGTAAAAGTCAGAAATTGATTTTGCTTTTTTCTCGGCGGCTTCGACAGACTCACTTTCCTTCGGTGAGAGAAAATCAAACATCGCCTGAATATCGGCTTTGCTGATGAGTGTCTTTCTTCCGAATCTTACGACCTTGATTTTACCATTGCGGATATAGCGATAAATCGACATTCTACCGATGCCTAACAGCTCTGCAGCTTGGGTTGGAGTCAGGAAATCTTTGTCTCTCCATTTATTGTTGGCGACATTTGTGGCTGTCTCCTGATTCGATACTTGCATCTTCTTCTGCCGGAATCGTTCCTTATAAGACCGTTCCGAACACCGCTTCGAGCAGAAGCGTGTGACTGTGGTCTGGGCGATAAATTTCTTTCCGCACCATTCGCAGATCCTCTCAACTTTGATGTTGCTACTCATGTCATACGTGTTAATTTCGTTATTACTCGTATCATGGCGTATCACGACGTACCGTGACGTACCACATTCTCCACCACCTTGCTGACGCTTGGGGTGAAATGAGTCGCTGTCGTACAAAATCCGTACAAAATGGAGCATAAAAACGCCTAACACTGACAGTTATCAGCATTAGGCGTTCTTGTAGGAGTTAAGTTTTATCGCTCAGTAATAGTCAATTGTTGTTGATATAAACCATTGACAATCAATCAATTACTTGCCGATGCAATTATAGCATATATCTGATAGTGAGGTGGTTGCGCTTTTAGAATACAAAACCATATTTTGAGGGGTTCGCACCTCCAATTTTAACAGTTTCGGCTCTCTCAAAGCGCCCATTCTTTACTTATTGCAAAAATAGCGATTTTCCGCGAATTACACAACCCGATCCCGCCTGCGCGACATCGCGGCAAGAAGATTTTGGGATTATTGACATACCACTTCAGACAGATTTGGGGATTATTGACAGCAAGAGGGCAGCATATCTATGAGAGCACTTCTTAGGGTCTTGCGCGCGAAGATCTGGAATAAAAATCGGCAGATAAGCCAAAAGTGTCAGAAATTTGTTGTAACTTTGTAATCCACTTAATAACAAGAGACAAGATTATGGCACGACCAATAGCGGAAACCCCGGTTCTGACAGGCGAAGACGCAATCCGTTTTGAGAAACTCAGAATGGAGGTTGAAAGTCTCACCAAGGAACAGCGCGCCGAGAATTCAAGAAAGCTCAAAGAAGCGGTCAAGAAAGCAAAGGAATACATTACCATCTGCTTGTAAAAGATGAAACTTGTAAGACTTACGCCGGAAACCGTGCTTGACGGATTTGATTGCGGTGACGAAGATTTGAATAATTTTCTTGTCGAGGATGCCAAAGGTTTCCTCGACAAACGTATTGCCACTTCCTATATCCTTGAGGATTGCGGCAGTATAGTCGCGTATTTCTGTCTCTTGAACGACAAAATCAGCCGTCAGGATGTAACCAATAGTCAATGGAAGAAAATCAAGGGAGGCTTCCCTGAGCGTAAGCAGTTCGGAAGTTACCCGGCGGTCAAGGTTGGCAGGTTTGCTGTTTCATCAAAATACAAGGGTCGGAATATAGGGACAGACCTGATGAATCTTCTGAAAGACATGCTCAATGGGAATCCCAATTATTCGGCGTTCCGCTATCTGACTGTTGATGCCTATCTCTCTGCCATCGACTTTTATCTGAAAAACAACTTCAAAGTGCTGTCGGAAAAGATACAGAATGACCACACACGCCTTATGTTTTTCGACATGATGGAACTGGAATAACCTTGCATTTTCTGCATTATCCGCATTTTTATGGTGGCTGCTGTGGAGATGCGGATTTTTTTTGCCCGATTATCACTGGGTTACAGAATTTTGTTGTAACTTTGCATATGGCAGCACTCTATAAGATATTGATTTTGTGTGTTGGCTTTGCTCTCTCCTGTAACCTATGGGCGCAAAGCCTATCGTTCTTGTTCTGCCTGAAAGGAGGCAAGCGATGAAACGAACTGATGAATACCTTAATAAGTCATTACGTGAACTTGGTGCGTGGAGCTGGCTCCGTGAGCCGTCGGAGATAGAATTAAATTCTGACCGCCTTACGATTGAACTGGATAGAATCAGCAAAAAGGAACTATGCCAATATACTCCGTCAGATATATACCTCGCAGTCAGTCAAGAAAAAGGTTTACAATACGCTCTACCAATGGCCGTCGCCATATTAAGCGATGATTTTCTTATTGATTGCGAGTTTTATCCGGGAGATTTGCTAAAAGCTGTTCTTTCGGTGTCGACAACATATTATCAACATCACACAGAGGACTTTATTAGAATCGCATCTTTGGTTTCTTTGAAAACCAGTCAACAGGTCATGTATGATTATGGCGGCAACAGAGAACTCAGACAGTTGTTTGACTTATGGACTGATTATCGAAAATCATATTGGGTGAAAATAATCACTAAAGATTATCAACAACCGATTGATGATATTAAGGACTTTATATATCGTGTTATTGAAGATGATATGTCTGCTGATGTGGAATTTTCAGACTATGTGCAGTATTGGAAATCTGACAATCAAGGAGAAATTACAGCTTTGATTTCCACTGTCATTCCCTTTGACATTCTGCGTAAACGCATTGCCTGTAAATGGACTCCGGCAGATAAAATCGGCAATTCCTTTGTTGCTGACTCTCAAAATAGCACGATTAACTGTAATTACGTTTATTGGATTAGCATAGATTACGATAAATCATGATTATGGAATTGATAGTAGGAATATTTGTCCCTTCGTGGTTCGGTTCGGCGATTCGATATATCGGAGCCGGGTTTCGGTATGGGTGTCTGCGGCTGTTCCGTCGCGGCCAGAAAGTATCATATAGGCAAATCAGGTATGGCTCGGAGGATTACAATAACATAGACCATGCCGACAACAACCTTGCCAACGGATTTCTCGGTTTCCTCGTTTTAGCCGTGATTCTGATTTTAATAGCTAAATAAATCTTGATAGGGATGTAGATGCGCATAATAAAAATCGACATATGAGATTCATCAATTATATCATAATCATATTAGTTTTATCAGGTTGTTCACATGAGAAGCCCGACAGCACATTTATGGATGGTATTCCACACTTAGGGTTTATCATTAGTTATGCTTGTTTCCTAAATCAAGACGATGGAATCATAATTGGCAGGCATCAAGAATATAATGATTCTATACCAACTCAATATCGTAATTCTGTTGAAATATATATGTCATCAAATAAAGGTACCAAATGGTTGCTAAAATCAAAATTACACTTTGATGATCTTATACATATTGGAAATACTATTAAAAGTGATTCCAGCTTGTTAACGCCTCTATTTTCTCAAAATGGAGATGCCTACTTATTGCAAATAACGTATGCTCCAGGATATTCGGCAAAATTAACTTCTACTGGTCAAACAAGATGTTATCCTATTGCTTTCAAAAATAATCTGCTTTATTCGGTAGCAGATTTCAAAGATGAACATAATCTGATAACTATGGATTCCTCATATCATGTCATAAATTGTGTTCCATCACCTTCTCTATCCCAATGCCTTTTTTTGAAAGATGAGATGATTGCAATAAAACGATACGTTAAAAACAATAATGTGTTTGTTCTTGATAAAAACGGGCAATGGGACATATCTACATGTCCGGTATCACCTGAATTCATTGCAGAACTTGAGGATGGGATATGTATTTCCGGAATTACTGAATCTAATGGAGTGGAAGTTTATTTTTATAATCAATCCATACATAATCCGCTACTTATATATTCGTCTAACGATTATACGTTTGTAAAAGAGCTTATAACCGACAAAGAGGATACTATTATTTTGGTTTTAGGATATACATCGGGAATATTCATGAAGTACAAGCTCGTGGTTAGTAATAATTCAGGGAAAAATTGGAAAATCTTTGATATCCCTAACAGTGAATTATATGCAACATATTCCATTTATGGGAATAGTATCTATTTGTTTCTCACGAACAATCGCTTGATACAATACCGAATCAGCTAAAGAATGATTATAATGATTGTTTCTTACGAATGAAATCTGACAGCAAGATATATAGGTTTTTCTTGGGGAAACGGGGTGAGATACGCTTGCCTTTGGGTGTTGTGCTCCTGATTCTTGTGCCTTTCCTCATTGTCGGCTTGTATTTACAGAATCGAAAATATAATGCGCTGTCTACAAATCCGGTTTTTACATCAACTGTGGTTTCAGATGTGTATAGTATTCGCAATAATCCATATTTGAAGTATCAGATTTTTGTGGATGGTAAGGCTTATGACGGCGGAGCTCCACGCCGTGATCTTTCCGTGGGCGACAGTATTGGTGTGGTGTATCAGAAGGACAATCCTGAAAACAACATGGCAGTATTTGAATATTATGATGGGCCAGAATTTGGAGCGGTCATAATATTTGTAATTGTTGCAATTGTTTTGGTTGTATATCGTTGGGTGAAAATCAATCGAAAATACAACGACCGATGCCCTGAGCTGAATCGCTCCGGAAGGTGCATGATTTATTGCACCGAGAAAGAGTATATATTTGTTACGGTATATTACGTAAACTCAAGTTATCCTATTAAATTCTTGCCTCTTAACTGCGATAACGGGGCGTTTGAGAATACTATGACTGATATTTTTCATGCAAGTGAGTATGAAAAATATACAGAGATTAAGGCATCCGAGCTAATCAAAGCGATGAAACAACGCTCGTGGCGACAGCTCTATATGCACTGTACGAGTGTTCTTGTGACACACGACAGCCGCAAACTGAAAATACTGCCGACCCGAAAAGCCACCGATAAAGGTCTTGATTGGGATTACGACCAGGAATTGTCTTTTGACCTTGATAGTGCATCTTGGAAAGATATTATCAACTCAATCCGAAAACTCCTTGAACCCAATGAAACTGACAGATAAACGATTTTGGATGTGGATAGTCATAATCGCTCTAATGCCTGTTATGATGGGTGTCTTTACGGGCTGTGCCCTTGTTGATGCTTTCGCTGAATTATTCAATTACCGAAACATTGAGCTATTTTTACTATGGGAAATCGCCTACTTGGTGGGAGGATTACTCACTTATCGCAAATTGCAAAGTTTGAAATGGTTAAAATGTGCCCTACTATGTTGGGGAATCGTATGCCCATTATTGCTTTGCTCTTCATTTATATGGGCTGGGATAAGAATACATGACGGCTTCAGTGGATTAGCTTATTTTATGATTTCCGGTATTTCATTGGGTTTTAGCATTATTCCGCTAATGGCAGGTACATGGCTCTATAAAAACAAATTTGTAAAGATATGAAATTCCGAACCATCGTCATTTTGGCAATATGCGTCGTAATAACCGGTGTATACGCCCTCTATAATTTTATATTGGTGCCGATACTGGTTTATGGATGGGCTACCGGGGCATTTCTCATCACTATAAATAGAAAACAGATAAAACTTAACTACATAGAATTTCTGAACAAATACAGTTGGTCTTATTTTGGCGTATCTGTTTTACTTGTCTTTTTTGCGGCAGTTAATTACATCGGGTATCATAATAGTGCAAAAGAATATCGACGATGCCTTGAAACTGAAATAAATGATACTGTTATCAACTTAGACCGTTGGGGAAAGACAGGTAATAAGGTAAATCTGACAAATGGAGAATCATTTGGAATTTTTATCGCCCCGCTTACCGAAGTTATTGAATTGGAAAACGTAATACAGAAAAAGAAGAATATTGTAACTTTACAAAAGAAAGCCCATAATGATACAATAGTTTTCGTGGATTCGCATGAATATAAGTGGACTTTTGTAATAGCCGACCCATCATTAAAAACTATCTTTGAAGAATAATGAGTCATATCGAAATACAATTAGACCATGAAACTGACCGATAAACGATTTTGGATAGCATGGTTTGTGTTTCTCCTTTTGGCGATTGTGAGTTGCATAGCAGAAGGTTGGAGCGAGGATATTGCTTTGCTCGGTGCGGCTTATGCACTTTCGCTGTTATCGACGTGGTTGTGTCATAAGGCAAAACCGAAAGCGGCGTTTGTCAACCTGATTGTGATGATAGCATATAATGCTATTTTG